>OBAI01000068.1_pt1 | contig 134257 bp, 133 predicted proteins | sample 1517461 | NCBI WGS metagenome assembly OBAI01 (sample SAMN04571696, study PRJEB22368) | human gut metagenome | biome: human gut; material: stool | host: Homo sapiens | place: Luxembourg | collected 2012-06-29
TTTCATATTCAGCCATTTGCTTAAGTTCATCTTCTTTGATTTGTCTTTCATATTCAGCCATTTGCTTAAGTTCATCTTCTTTGATTTGTCTTTCATATTCGGCCATTTGCTTAAGTTCGTCTTCTTTGATTTGTCTTTCATGTTCAGCTATTTGCTTTTGATAATATTCTTCTTCCCCATAATCATCCATTTCTGATTTAAAATCTGATCCATAAATTTCCGATTCCATTTCAAAAGTTAAATTATCTTCAAAGTCATATTCTTCCATAAATGAACGTTCATCATAATCAGAATTGCTGGACTCATCCATATAATAACCATGTTCAAAACAGCTCATAGGACCTTCAATAGAATCTTCTTTTCTGAACTGTTCCTGTTGGTACTCTTTATATTCTAAATCAGAATCAATACAATCTGAATAATCATCCCATTTATCATATTCCTGTTCTAAATCAAAAGGTTCTTCAATTTTATCCATATATTGTTCTTCTATTAGATAATCATCATAGGAATCATATTCACAATAGCTATCCCTCACTTTATTCATAAATTTTTCATGATCTTGTATTTCCAAATCAATAAGGTTAGCCATTTCCATCTGTTCCACATCTTCATCAGATATTTCATGATTTTCAGGTGCCTGTGTAGCTACAAATTTCTTAAATTGTATTTCAGAATCAAGAAACTCATCATAAATTATTTTTTTAGACATTATTTTATCCACCATATGTTAAAAACATGTGAGAAACTTGAGAGATGATAATTAAAGTTATAACGGTCAATAAAAACCATTTCATCCATTCTCCAAGTTTATTTAATTCATCAGTAAAGTACCTGCTTTTATTATTGAATTTTTTCATTTTATTAAACATTCCTTTTATAATATCAAGTTTTTATTTACAAATTTATAAAAAATTCATGTTTCTTTTGATTTAAAAATAGTTTTTTTCCTGATAATTATTAATTTATAAAATATAGTATATAAACTTGTGTATATAATGATTTAAAAAAAGTTAAAAAATAGTAATAATTTTATAAAAATTTAATATAGTATAAATATGTGATGCACATGACTCCAACAGCTATGATGATAATGCATGCTCCGTGTTTATGGACGTTTTCATTTTTCTGAGTTAATAAGTAAATGCCTGCAACAACAGCTGCTAAAGGAACTAAAAAAGAAAAGATATATCCTATTACAGTAGCAACACTATGGCTGTCATTTTCAGCTTCATCTAAATATCTGTCGCATTTTGGGCATCGGGTGGCTCCCTTGGGAATTGCTGAACCGCAATGCTTGCAGTATTCATTGTTTAAATTTATGTGGTCAGCAGGAAGTTTGGCTCCGCATTTTTGGCAAAACTTCATATTGTTTTTTATTTCGCTGCCGCATTTTGGACAATATTTCATAGTTTATTCATCTGATTTTATTTCCGCATTCAGGACAGAATTTGGAATCTTCGCTTACTTTAGTTCCGCAATTAGAACAGCTTTTAAGGTTATCTTCTTTTTTAGAGTTATCTTCTTTAACTTCTTTTTTTAGGGAAATGTCTTTTTTAGAGTTATCTTCTTTAACTTCTTTTTTTAGGGAAATGTCTTTTTTAGAGTTATCTTCTTTAACTTCTTCTTTTAGGGAAGTGTCTTTTTTAGAGTTATCTTCTTTAACTTCTTCTTTTTTAGAGTTATCTTCTTTAACTTCTTTTTTTAGGGAAATGTCTTTTTTAGAGTTATCTTCTTTAACTTCTTCTTTTTTAGAGTCATCTTCTAATTTATGACCGCATTCCTGACAGAATGCACCTTCCTCATCTAATTTTGCACCGCATTCAGGACAATGTATAAAACTGAACTTATGGCCGCATTCAGGACAGAATATATTTTCGGCATTGACTTCAACACCGCATTCAGGACAGATAACTGTAGGCAATTTTCCCAAATTCAGGTTAATTGACCCTAAAGGATTAATTTCCAGATAAGTGTCACGGATGTAGTTAACAACAACAGCTGCAATAATACAGATTCCTATAAACTGATAAGTCAGCAGTGAAGAATTCATAGCTATTTTCAATGCACTTGTAAATATTAAATGTATGCTTACATATGAACCAAAGAATGCAAAAACAGCATTTGTTATGATTAAATCCAGTTCATTTTCAAAAATGTCCAATTTTATAAACAGGAAACCGTAGAGTGCTCCTAAAATTATAAAACCGGCATACATTTCAATTCCGTTTATTGAATACATTACAGAATATAAAATGCCAGTTATAATAAATCCTATAATTAATGCTATAACTCCATTTTTAACAATATTTCCTATATATTCATCTTGATTCAATAAAACACCTCATTTATAATTTTTAATTAAACTAGTATTTAAAATATGTATAAAACAGAAATACTTTTCAGACACTCTTAGGAAAGCTATTTTTAAATGTTAATAAAAAATATATATTATGGATTTTTGTAGTGAATGCGGATCAATGATACTAAATGGCAGCAAATGCCCGATGTGCGGCTGTATAAAAACTGCTGAAACTAAGGAAGTTAAAAAAACACCACAGCCAGAAAAGAAAATAAAAACAAATAAAAAGCCAGTTATTGAAACATTCACTAAATATATTAAAACAGAACCTGAAAAAATAGCCAGCAAAAACGGCAAGTACTTGAAAAAAGACTACAAAAGTATTGATGATTTGGATGATAAAACCAGACAGGAGCTGCTGGCTAATGATAAGTTTTTTAAAACAGTAAACAGCAAACCTTTAGACACACAGCAAAAAATAGCCTGTGTTTTAGATTCCAAAAATGTTCAAATCATTGCAGGAGCAGGAACAGGAAAAACATTTACTTTAATTGCAAAAATAAAATATCTGATAGCTAAAAAGCATGTCAGACCTGAAGATATTTTGTGTCTGTCATTTTCAAATACTTCTGTCAGGGATTTAAAAGGAAAGCTTCCGGAAAATGTTGAGGTAAGGACATTTCACAGTCTGGGAAGATCAGTCATTAAACAGCACCATAAAGTGTCAGTTATTGAAAACAATGAAATATTGGCTATAATAAATGATTATCTGGCCAATGCAAATACTGATACATTAAAAGATATTCTTGAATTTTGCGATTCATATTTTTTAAACATTGAAAGCTACATCATTAGAAGAAATGACAGAAAAGAGTTATTGAATGAATTGAAAGAAGCATTTACAAAAGTAGCATTTAAACCCCTGCTTGCAGATTTTATAAATTTATTTAAGGGCAACAATTTTACAAAAGATTATTTCAGCTATTTCAGAAGCAGTAACGATGACAAGGACCATGACATCTTCCTAAAAATCGCTGAAGATTTCTACAGTTACTATCAGGAATACTTGGATATGCACCAGCAGATTGATTTTAATGACATGATAAATGAATCAAGCAAGCTGATTAAAAAATACGGGCTGAAAAAACATTACAGATACATACTGGTTGATGAATATCAGGATACCACATATACCAATTATAATCTGATTAAAAGCCTGCAGGATAAAACAGATGCGCATCTGACAGTTGTAGGTGATGACTGGCAGTCAATATACGGATTTAGAGGAACAAACATTGAATTTTTCTCACATTTTGAAGAGTATTTTGAAAATCCTCAAAGAATATTCATTGAAAAAACATACAGGAACCCTCAGGAGCTGATTGACATAGCAGGTAGCTTCATTATGAAAAACCCTAAACAAATTAGGAAATCTCTTAAGTCTCCTAAAAATCTGAAAAAACCTGTTAAAATAATTTATCCTCAAAAAAATCCTATAGAAAAAAGAGAAATGATTTATAATCTTATAAAAGATCTCTCTGAAAAATCCGATGATGTATTAATCTTAGGCAGAATAAACAACAACATCAACCAGTTTATAAAACACAGAAATCTGGTTAAAAAAGGCAATCTGAAAAAAGATAAATTCTTACGAATTTTAGACAAAACAGATAAATCAATGAATAATGTTTACTACAGAACCCTGCATTCATCTAAAGGTCTGGAAGCAGATAATGTGATTATAATCAATATGGTTGATGACTATTTAGGTTTTCCATCAAAATTAAAAACCCACAGTGTTTTGAATTATGTAAATACCCGAAATTATGATTACAAATATTCGGAAGAACGCAGATTATTCTATGTAGGTTTAACCCGCTCTAAAAATAATGTTTACTTAATAAGTGATAAAAATAACCCTTCAGAATTCATTGAAGAGCTGATAGATGACAGCTTGGAAAATTTAGAAATAATTGAGTATAACTGATTCTGTTTTAAAAACAACGAAAGGTATTGAAAAGCCACATAACAAACCTGTAACAAATCTTAAAGTGTTATTGCTTGTTCTTAAACCGTAATACTGTGTAGTTCCGTCAATAATTAATGGAATAAATCCTAAAACAAAAATTAAATTAGGTTGGGTTAAACTAGCTAAAACAAACCCGGCAGCTGCACCTATAACAATTCCCGTACATCTGCTGCAAACTGGAAACTGCTTTTCTTTGTAGAAAAATGACCTTTCAGGTTTCTGATGACATAAATATTTGCAGATATTCATTATGTGGTCATAAATCAAAATATCAATCCTATAATATACAATATAATTACAATAACTACAATTAAACCACAGCATCCCCAGCAGTCACTGTCACTTGAGCTGCTGCTGTTTGTTTTGGATGCTGATGATGCATATGTTGAAGATGAATTTGGATTGGATCCGCAGTAGGGACAAATTCTTAAATTGCTGTCTATCATATTATTGCAGCTGCGGCACCGTGTTTTTGGAATATCTTCTGAAATTACAGTAGCTTTTTTAACTTCTGGATCCTCCAATTTAAAACCACATTTTCTGCAAAATTTTTCATTATCTGATAATACTTCAGCTCCACAGTTAGGACAATTCATTTTAAAAACCTCATTGTATTTAAATTATGTTTATCTTAGGTAATAAACTTTAAGGATTACAAACCTGACATGGAATCCTTCCATCTGCTACAGCAGCATCTCTGGAATTATAAGTAATCTTGTTTTTAGGATTTATCTTTTGAGCCCATTCACAATCAGGCAAATGAAACTTGTCAGACTTTTGAGAACAGACATAAGTAACATTGGCACTTGCAGGAGCAGGATTTACATCTTCATCAACATCATCACTCTCAGCAGTATTATTTACAGCAGCAGGTGAATCATCACTTCCACCACCTAAAAGCAGACCTGCACCTAATGCAGCAATAGCTACAATAGCTATTATACCAATAATCAAAATAGGATTGAATCCACCTTTCTTATCACTGACTATTTTAGGACTTTTTGGAACATCTTCATTACTTTTTAAGGGAGTTCTGCATTTGGGGCAGAACTTTGCATTATCTGAAACTTCACTATTACATTCACGACATTGAACCATTAGCTAACCTCACCTAAATTTTACAAAAACAGGTAAATATTGTTAATTAATGATTAATTTATATAAAGATAATAATAAAGTTGTTTAATTGATTTTAGAAAAAATAATTATGGGATGAATAATCCGCAGTGAGGGCAAATCATATCATCTTCATCTACATGGTGTCCGCAAAAAGGACAGTGTTTGTGTTCTTTTTTATTATAATCTTCAGACATTTAAATACACCTGCAATAGTAAATATGTTTTTTTTAGCTATTAAGAATTTTTCTCGTTAGTTACAGATTATTTTAACATTTCATCTTAAATTACCTTTTAAAACATTATTTCTCAATTTTAATGCAATGACATTACTCGGATTTAACTTTAAAGCTTTATTGACACATTCTATGCCTTCACCATATTTATGTGCCCTCAGTAAAATCATAGCTTTTGTTGCATAAATGGAATCATCATCGGGACTGATTTTCAAACCTTCATCAATAACAGCCAATGCTTCTTCAAAGTTGTTTAAAATCATTAAAATCTTTGTTTTAAGTGAGTAAATGTTTGAATCAAAAACATTGGCTGAAGTGATTTTCAGATAATCATCACATGCTCCTAAAGCTTTTTTATAATTTTTAAGTGCGAAATAAGCTTCTGCCTTAAAATATATTGCATTTTTATCTTTGGGATTTAATTCCAGTCCTTTATCAAATGAGTTAATTGCTTCTATAAACTGACCATATCTGTTAATTAATAAAAAACCTCTTTTTATCCATGTTTTTGACTGTTTCGGATTAATCTGCAAAGACAAATCAAAGCAGTGCAGAGCTTCCCTATTTTTATTTAACCTTCTAAAGATTTCCCCTTTAGTTGCCCAGGCTTCATAATTTGATGAATCAATGTCCAATGACTTGGAGATATATATCAAAGCTTCATCTAACATGTTCAAATCCATTAAAACCAGTGCTTTAAGACCTAAAACAATGCTGTTTTTTGAATCAGCTTCCAGATGTTTATTAAAACATTCAAGTGCATTATCATATTCCTTCTGATTGACAAATGAAATTCCTTTTTCAATATATTCAGTGCCCAATCCAAACACCTCACATATTTTAGCTGATTAATAATTTAAATAAAGTAATTAATACATTTTTATAAAAAAGTTTTCATGATGATGAAGTATTCATTTCATTTAAAACTATTTATTTGTGCTTTAATTATTGTTTTAATAAAAAACTGACGGTTATATAAATATTAAAGACTAATGGTTTAGTATGAAAAAAAATAAGATATATCACGGATACCATCATGAGGATTTAACACTGAAATTTCTAAAAGAAAACACCACAAAGTATATTGCAAAAATTACAGGTGCAGAGTTTTGTGATGAAATAAATGTTGAGCTAATAAACCTGAAACCAAAAGTTCTCAGAATAGATTACGGCATAAAGAAAAAGGATAAAATAATTCTTTATGAATTTTTATCTACTAAATCCAATATTGCAAACATTTTAAGAAGAATCTTTCTATATGTAGCCAGAATCGGATATGATTATCAGTTAAAGGTAAAAATAAATCTTGTAGTGACTCCTGAAATCGATAAAAATCAGGTAGTTCTTGAATACTCCCCTGGGCAGTTTTTTAGACCTGAAGTAATATCATTTAAAGACTATGACGGAGACAAATTATTAAGTAATATAACTTATAAAGTTAAAAATAACATAAAACTAACCTGCAATGAGTTTCTTGCATTAGGGATATTGCCGTTAATGAAAACCAAACACGAAGCCGGAGTGCAAGTAGTAAAAACTCTGGAACTTGCTAGAAAAATAACTGATATTGATGATGAATTAAAAGATTCTGTACTTGGCATACTGATAGTACTTGCAGATAAATTCATTGAAAATCAGGATTTGAAAAATAAAGTAATAGATGTGATAAAAATGGAAATAACAATACTTCACGACTATGTAACATCACATGAAAAAGAATGGTTAGAACAAGGAAAAATAGAAGGAAAACTAGAAGGGAAACTAGAGGGAAAAGAAGAAGAAAAACTAAAAATAGCAAAAAACATGCACAAAGAAAACTATTCAGTTAAAGAAATTGCCAAAATAACAAAACTTGACTGCAAAACAATAGAAAAACTAAAATAGAGGAAAACAAAACCTCTATTTTAATAAACCCATTTTATAACAATATAAAACCAAACCTTTTTAACCCCAGTCTTTGTGTCTCCAGTCATAAGATTTTAAATGAACATCTTTCGGATATAATAAATCAATACTTTCATATTCATTTCCATCAACTGCTATATTAGCTGACTTTTCAGATATTTTTTCTTTAATATTATATTCACGGTCATTATCCAAATAAGTAAAATAACTGCAGGAACATTTTAATGCATTATTTTCGTCTGGAAATAACACTGAACCGCATTTCGGACAAAATTCCATAATTCAGCCCCCATTCAGATAAATATTTACAGCATTTTTAACCTGCTTATTTTTCTTTTTATCAAAGCCATCAGCTTCATAAAAAGTGACATTCTGGCCTGTTTTTGCTAATGTGATGTTATGTTTAAACTCATTCATGCTGAAATACAGATTGTCAGGATATTCATCGCATCTGATAAAGCCCGCTTTTTTATTGGGCAGTACTGAAACAATAACTCCTTTTTTTAATTCCTGATTTTTATAGAGATATTCTTCCCACAGATGATGCAGATGCTTTTCAATAGTAAAATAATCCTCATTGTCCAAATCAAAACCTGCTTTTTCAATTTTATATTCCAGATTTTCATCAATATTCCAGTTATGTCTCTTTCTGATTGTATAAACCAGGTATGCATGAATATCTGCTTCCTTCTGTTTATTTTTCTTATTTAAAATATCTTCAATCAGTGAATATAAATTGACTTTTTTATCAGTGTCGCCTTTGGCAAGTGCTGCAGATGAGGCATACTTTAAGGCATTGTCCCAATCATTTTTAAAGAAATAATTTTCAGCCATCAAATTATCTATAAACCAGTCATTTTTAAACTGTTTAATGTCATTCAGATAGTCTACAGACTGGTCATATTCACCTAACTGATTAAATGATTTAGTTATTCTCCATTTAAACCAGACATCATTATCATATGTAAATTCGCTTAAATTAAGCAGTGCTTCAGTTGACAGGCTTATGCATTCATCATACTGGCCGGTATCCAGCAGTGCTTTTGTTGTTAATTTATACCATGTTTCTTTTTTAGATGAATAATTTCCTGAAATATCTCCATTTAATAATTCAGGATTAAGTTTAGATGACCATTCCAAAACAGCTTCAGGGTCTTCAAGGGTTTTCATTATTTTAAGCACTGCTAATGTATACGGACACATTGCATCTTTTCTGGAGTGATTTGACTGTTTAACTAATTTGGTAATCAGTTTGCCTGCATCTAAAAGTTTATTCTGATTAACTGAATTTTGAACATAACATCTGTATAATGTTAATGCATAAAATTTTTTATCCCATCTGCTGAAATCTTTCTGATGATCATCATAGATTTTAGAGTAAATTTCATCAGCTGCTTTAAAGTCTTTTCTCTGATATGCTTTTTTTGCATTGTTCAATTCTTTTATAACCATAACTAACAACCTATTATACTTAAACCTGAAAGAGATTTCTCCTCTTTTTGTCTGAATCCTTCATTTTCGATTTTTTCTTTAATTTCATCTTCTGTGTAGAGTTTAGCTTCAACATTTTTATCACTTATCAGATTGTTTTTAATCCAGAACTCATAATCTTCTCTGGTTATGTCTTCATTCATGATTTTAAGAATCTGTTTTGGGGTTTTTCCCTTGTTTAAGAAATTCTGGAAAATTTCACATCCCACTTCAACATAAAGTTCATGATAGATGTCTGCAAAGTCTTTAAATTTCTCATTGCCTTTTTTGCCTTCAAGATACCATCTGTAAATTTCATCAATTCTGATTCTGGCTTTTTTAGCTGCCTGTCTTGTAGTTCTGTTTTTTGCAATTTCACCAATAACACTGTTCATCTGTTTATCAAGGATTCTGCTTTCAATTTCTTTTAAATTGTCTTTAAGTTCTTCATCTGTTAAGTTAGAATTTTTTAAAGCTTTACTGACAGTTTTTCCCCTGATAATCTGTGTGATATAACAGCTTATTTTAAAATTCAGGTAGTCATTGTAAAATTTAGTGAAGCGTTCATCTCCGTTTTTGCCTGAATTATATGCACTGTCCAGTTCTGATTTTTCAATTCCTGAAGTTTTAAGTGCTTTTTTCAAGTTTTTATTTTTAATTTCCTTTAAAAAAACTTCCAGGTGTTTTGAAAGATAAACTGATTCATATTCTTCATATACTTCCCTGTAGATTTTATCGTTTTGTGATCCTAAATCCAGAATTTTATTTAATTCATGTAGTGTTATATCTGTGTTTTCAGCTATTTTGTCTTTGGATTTTTCATCTTTAATTGCATCAATTATTAATTTAGCGGTAATTTTCTTGTTGTTTTCTTTGAAATCTATAAATAAGCCGCTTTCATTCCAGTTGCACCATCTTTTAACTTCATTTAAGTCAGTGTTTATTTTTTTGCAGGCTTCAGTTTTTGTTTTGCCTTCACTTCTCAGTTTCAGATACCTGTCCATCAGTACACGGGTTACATTGATGTAAAAGTTCAGACAGAATTCATCCTCATCCTTTTTAAGCAGGCACTGCTTTTTGCCTGCGGCATACCATCTGTTATAGTCGTCTTCAGATATGCCTGATCTTTTAAGAGCTTTATCAAAACTCATTGTTTTTAGAGATTTTATAAGCTTGTCTACACGATTTTCATAGTATTCTGTTTTATATTCGTTTTCAAAATCCTTATCTTTAAGCAGTTCTTCAAAATCGGTGATTTCAGCTATTTCAAGTGCTTCTTCTTTTGATTTGCCTTCCTTCAGGTTGTTTAAAAAGATGTTCATTCTGATTTCATTAAGACTATTTTTAAAGAGTGATGATTCCATATCAAATGAATCCGTCCAGAAGCTGATAATTTCATCATTTATCTGCAGTTCAGCTTTAATATCATCATTTAAATACTGTTTTCTTTTTAAGGTTAAGTACTGCTCCATCAGAAGCTTATTATATGTTATGAATTCTGAGTTGTGCTCTCCTTTTATAAAACTGTCTTTGTTTTTGTCATACCAGTTGTTTATCTGGGATTTATTTATCTGTGTATTTTCAAGAATTTCATCAATAGGGATTTTCATTGCAATCTGGTTTAGAAAATCCTTGAATATCTGATTTTCAACAATTTTATAAAACTCCACAAAGGGGCGGATGCCTTTTTGACCGCATTTATAATATTTTGACTGTTTAATCTGTTTTGATGTGTATTTGCCATTTAGAAATTCAGTTAAAGTCTTTTCCATATCATAGCACTCATATGTAAATTCAATAAGCTTTTCATATTCTGCTTCATTTAGACTGTAGTGTCTGTTTGTTTTTTTAAGAAGCTTTTTGGTTGTAAGTTCAATAAGCAGCTGACTGGTATACATGCTGGAATGGATCTGGTTAACTTCCTCTTTAGTAAAATGACTGATGTTTAAATTGTTTTTCAGATTGATGATTTCATTTTGATATTCAAGTTCATTGTTGCAGCTTATGCAAAAATTGGAGTTTTTGGAATCATTGGTTCTGCCGCATATTATGCAGCGACTGAAATTTCTGTTATCTGATGGTTCTGGTGTGGATTTTATTGTTTTTGAGTTAAGATTGTAAATCGGTGTGTATTCGGGTTTTCCCGGATAATAGTAATTTTCACTGCACAGCTGGAAGTATTTCCATGCAATGTCAAAAAGGCTTCTGTGGAGCTGGAAGGGTATTTTATTGTCGGATTTCAGAAAATCTTCAATTGACTTGTGGGTGATTGCATTTCTCATCTGATATGCTTCAAGTAACATACATTTAAACTTATAGTCAATAATTTTTAATTCATATAATTTATCGACTCTTTTAGAAAATCCAACATATGGATCATCAATTGCATTATTGTTTCTTTGGAGTATATCATTTACCACCTTTTCCAAAAAAGGAGTAACATATGATTCTGTTATTTTTGGATTTTTTACGGCTTCCCTTTCAAATTCACTAAGAAGAGTGTACATGTCACTGTCAAAATCTTTTAAAAATTCAAAATTCTTCATAATTTTCACCTAGTTTGTATATCTTTTAATCAAGATAAACACAAGTAAATATTATTTTGTTGGAGTTGATATATAAATGTTGCTATAATGTATACAAAAAGTTAGTTAAAAAAATGGGACGGTTAATTAGGAAATTCTCTAAAGCTTAAAAGTATTACTTCCAGATACCGCTGCTGTCCAAAAGGGAATATATTTTTTCTTTAATAATATCATCATCTCTGGCATCTTTAAAATCATGAAATTCAGTATAGCCTGCACCATGACCGCATGCAGGAGCTTCTGTTGTATAATACCCGTATTCCACATTCAAATCCTTGTCAAGATAAATTCCATATCCTCCAACCATGAATTTATATTTGTCATAGTAATCATCTTTTAAATCATCTATGGATTCATTGGCATCAAACATGAAATAAGGTTCATCACAGTATTCATCATCATATCCGTAAAATCAGATTTCTAAAAATATTTTATTATGACTGTTTAGGGCCTCTTTAATGGAATCCAAATCCCTGTTAACTGCTCTTACAGGAACATCATTACTGAATGCAACAAATTCATACAAGTCTGAATCATTTATCTTTTCGGCAAGTATTTCAAAATCAATTTCTCTTTTCATAGTATCACCTAACCAGAAACAAAAAAGCTGTAGATATATGCAATTATGAAAAAAACTGCAATCAGAATACAGCAGGTAGAAGTATTATCCTGTTTTTTGCGTTTTGTTGTTTTAGAAGAGCTGTGTGAAACCCCCGTGGCAGGATGATAATTAAAATTGGGATGGCCGCAGTAAGGACAATACTTATCCTTGCTGAAATCCAGAGTTCTTCCACACCTTTCACAACAGTTTGACATAAACGCTTTTTGAATTGAATTCATTTTAAAAACTCCTTATTGCATAGCTTTACCTAAAATACATAAAATCAGAAAAACAACAAACATCAGCATACAGCATCTGTTCCATTCCTTATCTTCCTGTTCTTTGGATTTGGGAGGTTTGACATTCCTTAACGGAGGCATATAATTGTCATTGGGACATCCGCAAACAGGACAGTATCTGTCTCTGCCGTCATTTAAATATGCACCGCATGCCCAGCAGCAGTTACCTTCTATTCTATCTCTCTGATCTCTGTTCATTTTATGACCTTTTCATACTTAAAATAGGATTTAAATGCTCTGGAACATCGAAATTAACATTTAAATAAGTAAGATATGTTTCACTTTTCCATCTGGTATATACAACTTTAAATTTTGATAATTGCTCATCATATATTCTGCGTCTCTTAGCACTTTTTTTCCAAACTATATCACCCTGCTGGTCAAATAATTTCTTTAATTTCATTCTAATTTCATTCATTTGTTTGTATGACTTAATATTCTGCAAATTAAAGTTGGGATTATAAACAGCACTTGTAAAATTGTTTAATAAATAATTGATTTCCTGTTCTCTGTTGTAATAAGCAGTTCCCTGTTTTTTTAATCGTTTTTTAGGATTAATATTACCTGCTTTTCTTCGCTTTCCCATAAAAACACCTGTTATCTAATTTTTAATATATATGTCATCTCTTTTTTATCTGGATAATAGTTTAGTACTCTGTTAAGAAGGTTCAGTCAGTCTTGTTAAGATTTGTATATATGCAGAATTTTTAGCTAAAACCTTATTACCAATTTTAAGAGCCTTTTTGAATTTATCTTCAGTTAGCAGTATAACTGCTTTTACTAACTTTCTTCAGACATATATTATGATGTGTTTAAAATAGTATATAATTGTTTTTATTAGGATTATAAAAGAATGGGAAATTTAGTTTCTTCAATGAATTTTTCCATATCCTTATGCAGCAAATTAGCTGCTTTTAAAACAATCACACTAAATTCATCATACTCTTTTTTAGAACAGGAATCAAATCCATGAGCTAAAATAGAATTATTCCTAAATTTAAGAATATTGCGAATTTGTTTTTTATTCTTTAAGTAAAAATCACCTAAATCATCGTTTAGTTTTGCAAGTAACTCATAATCTGCAGTCAAACCAAATTTAATTTCATCAGAAATATGTATTTCACTTAAATAATCTTCATCAACATTATTTTGACGTAAAACATCAATATCAACATTGGAACTATCAATACCATACTCTTTAGAAAGTCTAATCTGAGCAATTAATTCTAATGAACGATACAATCTAGCTACAGCATCATCAAATTTATTTTCATCTTCTCTACGTCTTGCATTATTTAAAATAGATGCCAACATATAATATTTCTTTAAATTATGTTCAGCAGGACCATTACTTGAATTTTGATTAAAAGTATTCATTATATTTAATGCTTTAATATTTAACTGAAATTGTTTTGTTAAATCTGGCCAAGCTTTTTGAAATTCCTTAATATCAAATACTTCAAGTGCTTTTTCATGATTAATACTATCAAAATAATAATATGCATCAAATAATTTAGAAAATACTTCTTTATCCTCATTAGTATCAATAATTTCATCAACAAGTACTTTTCCAGCTTCAAAACGATTATTATTAAATAAATCTTTAATTTTATTTATCATTAATTCATCATAAACCTGATAAAGATTTTGTGGAACACATTCCTCAGTACCTTTAACAACAATACCATTTTCTCTTTTTCCAGAAACAAAAAATAATTCTTTTCTAAATATCATTGAAGCAAAAGCAGCAGCCATAGTCATTGTTTTAGTACCTGAAGTATAATCGATTAATATTCTATACTCATCTTCTAATTCAGATATTTTAGATTTAAATTCATTAAAATATTCAGTAAACTTATCAACAGCTTCATTTTCAACAAATTCATAATCATAACATTCATCAAAATCTTCATCAAATTTATTATTAAAAACCTTTTTAAGAGCATCAACAGTAGGTTTTGAATCTTTTGAAACAAAAAAACAAATAAAATCAGGATCTTTTGAATCGATAGAACACATTAATCCATGTGCCAAACTACATCTTTTATCCCCGGTTCCTGTTCCAACTGTCATTAGCAAAGCACGTTTTTTTCTTGGCATGAAAATCACTTCTTAAAAATATATTTGTCTTATTAAAACATTAACCTTTTCTAAATTCATATTTGCTAAACTTTAATTATAATTTCTATTCTGCTTTAAATGCAGTATTTTTAGATTTTTTTAAGAATTTTATGAATTATAAATTTAAATGAATTAATTTATCTTTACACAACGGATTTGGACATTGGTGTGTGAATTTGGTTAAATAAATATTTCATATAATTATATTTTAATTCTAAATCACAATTTATCTTAGAGACATCAATCTCTCCGGACATTAATTTTGGAAGTAACGTATCCCTTAGTTTAGATAGGCAATATATTTCTTCGAAGTTTTTTGTAATTTTATCAAATAAGGGAGTCACTGTTGTATCAAATTCTCTTAAATTCTTTTTATCCAAAATAGGTATTTTTAGATTCCTAATTTCAGAAATATTTAACATTAACATTCCAGTTGACCCTGAAATCAAACTATCTAAATGATATTGTCCTGTTGAATTTTTTAGATATTCATAGATATAGGTACTTGGAATTAAATCTTCATTAGCTCTGATAATTGTAATATGTTGATCAACAACTACATTATCCGTATCTTCATTATAATAATGAGGTCTGCCAACTGTCCCATCACCTAATGAATTTACTAATACATCTCTTTTCTTAGCAAATTTAGCTTTAGGAATTTCAATATTCTCATCTAAATATTTAAAATGTTGTTTTTCAAGAAATGTGCCTTTATTTACTTTTTGATTAAAGTTTTTTATATTGCTTTTTTCCACATATTTTGAGTTAAACCCTCGAATAATCTCTTGTGTATTCTCTGATAAAGAAACAATCTCTAAATCTTCATAATCTCCCACATAATCCTTAAAAATAAAATCAATAATATTAAATAAATTTTTATTTAACTTTATTAACACATCAATTTTATTATCAATTAACTCTAATATTTGAATAATTTTCTTTTGATGAGTTAAATCTGGAATTTGAACATCCATTTTTTTAACTCGTGTGATATAAATGTGTTTTAATACGCTTCCATCTGAATCATTTAACATTGTTTTTTGATAATATGGGGAACTCAATAAATAGTATAAAAATTGAGGAATAATTTTTTTATTCGGTCTTAAAACTGCAACTGACTGATTTACACAAATATTTTCTTGATCAACTATCGCCAACCTACCTAATGTTCCATCTTTTGTCAACAGAATATCATTGATTTTAGGTTTACTTTTAGGAGTTAAATCATTTTCAAATGAATCAATTGTAGTTTTTCTAGCAGTATCATAATTAATTTTACCATTAATAACATCTTTAGCCGTAATTTTCCAAGGCCCTTCATTTGAATCAGGCATAGGATTTGTAAATCCATAAGTAATTAATTCTAAATAATTGTCTAAATGTTCTATTAAACTCAAATTTATTTTTTTAATTTCCTGCATAAGTTCATAATATGAATAAATTAATAAAATTTGAGTTTAGAATGGAAATCTTGTAAGATTGGGGATGTAGTTTCTGTAAGAAGAGGTTCTTCACCAAGACCTATTAAGGATTATGTTTCTGAAACGGGCATGCCATGGGTAAAAATTGCCGATGCGACAAAAGATCAAACTAGATTTATTAATTTTACTAGTGAATTCATTAAAGAAGAGGGAATTGAAAAAAGCGTTGTTGTAAACCCGGGAGATTTAATAGTTTCAAATAGTGCAACACCAGGACTACCTAAATTCATGAATATTAAAGCATGTGTTCACGACGGTTGGTTGGTCTTTGATAGTTATAATGGAATTTTAAAAGACTTCTTATATTATTACTTTATTGTAATAAGAGGACGATTAGTTAATCAAGCAAATGGTAGTGTTTTTAAGAATCTAAAAACGGACATCGTTCGAAACTTTGATATCAACCTTCCAGATTTAGAAACTCAGGAAAAAATTGTAAAAATATTATCTCAAATCGACAAAAAAATTGAAACAACTATCAAAATAAATAAAAATTTAGAGCAATTAATTAAGTATATTTATATTAACTGGTTTGAAGAATTTGAACCATTTAAAGATAAGGATTTTTATGATAATAAATTAGGTAGTATTCCTGTAGGTTGGGATGTTAAACCATTACAAGAATTTATTAAGTTTCAAGAAGGACCGGGAATTAGGAATTGGCAATATGTGGAAGAAGATGGAATTAATTTCTTAAATATTCGTTGTATTCAAAATAATGATTTAGTTTTAGATACTGCTAATATGATTTCTAAAGAAGAAGCTAATGGTAAATATGCTCATTTTATGTTAAATGAGTGGGATTTAGTTATATCTTCTTCAGGAACATTAGGTAGATATGCCATTGTTAGGGAAGAACACTTGCCTTTATGTTTAAATACAAGTATAATAAGATTTACTCCTATGCATTCTTTTGATCATTATGCATATGTTTATTCTTATTTAACTTCAAGAGGTTTCTATCATTATCTTTTAACAATGGGCAGCGGTAGTGTTCAGTTAAATTTTGGACCAACACATTTAAAGCAAATTGATTTAATTGTGCCTCCTGAAAATATTCTGAAGAAATACAATGATTTAATTTTTCCATTAATCGAACAAATGGTTACTATTAAATCTGAAATAAGTAAATTAACTAAGTTAAGAGATACTTTACTCCCTAAGTTGATGTCTGGTGAGATTGATGTCTCTAAGATAAATTGTGATTTGAAAATAATTATCAGAAAAATTTATATTAAATCCTCTAAATTATTTTTATGGAGGTATTTAAGTGAAAACAAAAATTATATCAAAAATACAAAATCAAATGAAACCCTACTTAAATCAAGGACAATATATAAAATTAACAAATTCCTTGCTAAATTCAATGCAAGATATAGATATTATAGACAATAATAATGAATTAAGTGAAGTTGATAATTTTAAATTACTAAACCTTTTTTTATCTGCCAAAGAAGTTGAAGGATGTTCTGAAAAAACAATCACTTATTATAATTCCACAATAGAAAAAATGTTAATGAAAATTAAAAAACAGGTTTACAATATTAATACTGATGATTTAAGAAAATATCTTTTTGATCACAAAAATGAAAATAACTCATCAAAAACAACAATAGACAACATTAGAAGAATATTTTCAAGCTTCTTTTCATGGTTAGAAGATGAAGACTACATTATTAAAAATCCAGTTAGAAGAATACATAGAGTTAAAACAGGACGTGTAGTTAAAGAAGTTTTAACTGATGAAAATCTAGAAGTTTTAAGAGACAAATGCGAAGAAATAAGAGACCTTGCAATGGTAGAATTATTAACATCAACAGGAATAAGAGTTGGAGAACTTGTAAGATTAAACATAGAAGACATTGATTTTTATGAAAGAGAATGTATAGTATTTGGAAAAGGAGAAAGTGAACGAGTAGTTTACTTCGATGCAAGAACAAAAATACACTTAATGGAATATTTACAATCAAGAAAAGACGACAATCCAGCATTATTTGTTTCATTAAACAGCCCTTATGACAGATTAGGCATTAGCGGTATTGAAACCAGATTAAGGGAGTTAGGAAATAAATGCAATATTAACAGAGTACATCCACATAAATTTAGAAGAACAATGGCCACAAATGCAATTGATAAAGGAATGCCAATAGAACAAGTACAAAAACTACTTGGACATGTACAAATTGACACAACAATGCAATATGCCATGGTAAACCAAAGTAATGTAAAATTAGCTCATAGAAAATTCATCGGCTGAATTATAGTTTAATTTTGTAATAATTTTATAAAATAATAATATAACATTGTTATTAATCAATGTAATAATGCTTAAATTAATATCAAAATAAGAAAATAAGAGTAAATTAGTTATTTTTAATTAGAAAATATAAAAGAATGAATAATAGTTAAACTATTATTCTAAATCACAATTTATCTTTGAGACATCAATTTCGCCAGACATAAGTTTAGGAAGTAAAGTATCCCTTAATTTTTGTAATTTTTCTATTTCAAAACAATTATCAGATATTTTAGAATATATTGGACTTACAATTGTTTTATACTCTGAAATAATTTCTGCTGGAGGACATATAATTTTAAAAGATTCCACATTATTTTTATTAATATGTTGTTGAGCTCCTCCTGTTTGATGTTTTAGTAGATCAATAAGAATGCTTGAAATTAATGGATAAACAAATTCATATGGATAATTAATGTTAGGGATAATACCAATTACTGATTGATTAGCACAAGAATCTATTTCCAATAAACTAATCTGACCTAAAGTAGCACCAGTAATAGCTATAACTGTAGTTTTAGCAGGCAATAATTTTGTAGCAGATTTTTTAAGACCTTTTTCAGTAATGTATTCTGAAGGTTCAATAATTCTAAAGTCATTAACTTTTCCAGAATTAATCCATGCAATACTCCCTCCCCAATAAGATTCGTTAGATCTGCTTGGAGTTCCGCCTAATTTACAATCAAGAATATTTCCTACAGTTGTTATGCTCCATTCTTTTGGAATTTCTCCAATATCTGAATCAATGAAGTCATCATCACAAAAAGGAATAAAATCAATGAAATAATACTTAAATAAAGAATGACATAATTCATCTAAATTTTTATTTATTTTTTCATTGGTTTCAATTTTTTTATCAATCAAACTCAAATAATGTACTATTTTTCGTTGAACATCTAATGGAGGTAATTTTAATGGTATTTCTTCAATTACAGCCCTTTTTGATATATTAACTTGGACAGAACCAGTAGCACGCGATACTAATGAATTATACCCTTCATAAGAACTAAAAAAATACTTCAAAAATTCTGGAAGAATTAAATCCTTATTTACTCTTAAAGTTAATAAAGCTTGACTAATAATTCCTTTTGGATCATCATGTTTAATTATTGATACTTTACCCACCGTACCAGAACAACTAATAATTAAATCATCAGTATAAGTTGTAAAACGTTTTAATGATTGATATTTTTCTTCATTAATATAATATCTAAAAATTCTATTATCATATATTGCATTTTGTTGTTCATAAACAGGAATGCCCTCAGATTTCATTTCAGCTCTTTTTAATGCAGAACCAAAGGGTCCTCTAATGTATCCCTTCTCTGATAAAACATCCTTAAGAACAACATCATTCCATTCTAAACTCAAATTTACCACTCCTTTAACTAAAAAAATTTAGAATTCAAAACCTATTTCCTTTAAGCTTTGACGGATTTTAACTTCAAGTTCATTAGATTCTTTAAATAACTCATCTAATTCAGAAGTTAATGTTTTCATCTTTTCTTCAAAAGGTATTCCATCATCTTCTTCAGGTTTAAATCCAACATAACGTCCAGGAGTTAATATGAAGTCATGTTTTTTAATTTCTTCTAAATCACTAACTTTACAGAACCCTTTTTCATCTTCTAAAGTTCCTTTTTCAAATTTAGTAAAAGTATCTGCAATTAAATCAATATCTTCATCAGTTAGCTCACGTAATTTTCTTGAAACCATTGTTCCCATTTCACGTGCATCAATAAATAAAGTTTTACCTTTTTGTTTTTTAGCACGATTTAAGAACCATAAACAAACTGGTATTCCAGTAGTATAAAATAATTGAGTAGGTAAAGCAACAATACATTCTACTAAATCATCTTCGACAATAGCTTGTCTTATCTTTCCTTCTCCTGATGTTGTTGATGATAGTGAACCATTTGCTAAAACTAAACCAATTTTACCTTTTGGTGATAAATGATGTATCATATGCTGCATCCATGCAAAGTTTGCATTTCCTTTTGGTGGAATTCCATATTTCCATCTTACATCATCTTGTAATTGTTCCTGTCCCCATTTTTTAAGATTAAATGGTGGATTTGCCATTACAAAATCAGCTTTAAGTGTTGGGTGTAAATCATTTAAGAATGTGTCTTCCTGGTGTTTCCCCAGGTCTGCTTCAAGACCTCTAATAGCTAAATTCATTTTTGCCATTTTCCAGGTTGTAGGATTGGATTCCTGACCATAAATTGATAAATTATTTATGTTTCCACTATGATTATCAATAAAGTTTTTAGACTGAACAAACATTCCTCCAGATCCGCAGCATGGGTCGTAAACTCTTCCATCATATGGTTTTAGAACTGAAACTAATGTTTTTACAACACATGCAGGTGTGTAAAACTCTCCTGCTTTTTTACCTTCTGTTTCTGCAAACATACTTAAACAATATTCATAAGTACGTCCGAGAATATCTTTTTTATCTCCCTTTTCAGACATTTGAACATTAGTAAAAATATCAATCACAGCACCAAGTTTCTTTTTATCTAATTCTGGTCTTGAGAAGTTTTTAGGCAATATTCCTTTAAGTGACTTGTTATTGTCTTCAATAGCTTTCATTGCATTGTCAATTGTTAAACCATTTTCTGCAGTATTAGCTTTTTTAGCAATTTCTGCCCAACGGGCTTCTGGAGGAACAAAAAATACATTTTTATAAGTGTATTCATCAATATCTTCTTCAAATCCTTCTCCTTCATCAACCAGTTCCTGGTATCTTTCTTCAAATTTATCAGATAAATATTTTAGAAAAATTAAACCTAATACTACATGTTTATATTCTGCTGCATCCATTGAACCTCTAAGTTCATCAGCTGCATCCCAAATTTGTTTTTCAAAACCTATTTCAGTTATATTATTTGCCATTTAATCACCTATGCTGCTTCATCTACCCATAATTCACATTGTGCTATAATTTTATCTAATGCTCCATCGATTTCCTTTGGAGGATAATCATACTTTTTAAGCAATCTTTTTACAGTTACGCGCATTTTTGCTCTTGCAGATTCTTTTTTCTGCCAATCAATTTTTCTATTTTTTCTTAAAGAATCAGTTAATTCCTGAGTAATTTTAATTAAAGTTTCATCATCATAAAAATCATGTATATTTTCCGGAAGGGCAATTGCATTATAAAATGCCAATTCTTCTTCAGTTAAACCTAAATTCTCACCTTCCAAATGTGCCTCACGTAAAAGTTTTGCAATTTTAATTAACTCTTCAATTACTTCATCATTTGTAATATGTCCATTGATATACTTATTACGTGTATTTTTCAATAGTTCTGAAAATTCTTCAGCCTTAACAAGATTTGTTTTTGTATAAACTTTCACTTCATCATCCAATAATTTTTCTAAAATAGTCCTTGTTAAATTTGAAGATTCCAATGCTCTCACCCTATCTAAAAATTCCGGATCAAATAAGGACACTTCTTCACTTACATTAATAACATTAATTACTCCAGTACTTTTAATTGATTGATTTAGTAATTCTGTAATCTGTTTATTGATTTCAGGCAGAGATAATTTTCCAGTTGAAGAAACTTTAACAAGAACAGATCGTACAGCTTCAAAAAATGCTGCTTCAAATCTTTCACGTTCCTTAGCTCTACTGCTACATAATGATAACCATTTTTTAAGCAACAATGCTTCTTTTAAATAGTCTTTTTTAGTGTTTTCACGTGAGAAATCTTCCATGAAGTTAACTCCCATGGAAATGACTTTTGATCTTTCTAAATTACTATCTCCAAAGAATTTAGAGTAATCAAATCCATAGAATAAATCCTGACAAATTTCTAATTTTTCTTGGAATTTTGGATATGCTACTTTATCAACATCCGGATCACCATATTTCTTTTTATCCCTGTCAGTGTATTCACTCATTGCTTTTTTAAGTTCAGATGCTATTCCAATATAATCAACAACAAGTCCACCTTCTTTTCCTTTGAATACTCTGTTTACACGTGCTATTGCCTGCATTAAGTTATGTCCTTTCATTGGTTTGTAGACATACATTGTTGCAAGTGAAGGTACATCAAATCCTGTAAGCCACATATCAACTACAATAGCTATCTTCATAGGGTCTTCATCATCTTTAAATTTATTTTCAAGCTCTTTTTTATATGATTTATCTCCAATTATGTTATACCATTCTTCCGGGTCTTTATTAGAACCACTCATCACTACTTTAACTTTTTCATCCCAATCTGGACATAGTTCTAATATTTTTTCATACATTTTAATAGCTACTGAACGAGAATATGCAACAATCATTGCTTTACCACTTAATTCATTTGCACGATTGTCTTCATAGTGATGTACAATGTCAGTACAGATATCATCAATAATTTCTGGAGCTCCAAGTAATTCTTCCATTTTACTTAATTCTTTTTTACTTCTTTCTATATTATATTCTTCAGCTTCTTCGTTTAAATCCCAATATGTATCATCAATTTTTTGTAAAATTGACTCATCTAAATTTATATCAGCAATACGGCTTTCATAACATATAGGTACTGTTGCTCCATCTTCTACTGATTGGGTCATATCATAAATATCAATATAATCTCCAAATACTTCTCTGGTGTTTCTATCTATTTTTGAAATTGGAGTTCCAGTAAAACCAATAAATGTTGCATTTGGAAGAGCATTGTGTATTTTTCTAGCAGCACCTATTTTGATTTCACCAGTTTTAGGGTCTACTTTTTCTTCAAGTCCATATTGACTACGATGTGCTTCATCTGAAATTACAATAACATCATTTCTATCTGTTAATGATCCATCATAATCATCGAACTTATGCATTGTTGAGAAGAAAATTCCATTAGCTTTTCTATCATTTAGTAATTCTTTTAAGTTTTTCATACTTGTAGCTTGTTTTGGTGTTTGTCTTAAAAAATCACTACATTTAGCAAATTGCGAGTATAATTGATCATCTAAATCATTACGATCTGTAATAACAACAAAAGTAGGACTTTGAAGTATTTTTTGGAGTTTATTAACATAAAATACCATAGATAAACTTTTTCCACTTCCTTGAGTATGCCAAAAGACACCTGCTTTGTGATCATTGTCAATAGCTTTGAGAGTTGAGTTTACTGCTTTATTAACAGCAAAATATTGGTGATATGCACAAAGAATCTTAATTTTAGTTGTTGAATCAATTGAATAAACAATAAAATTTTTTAATATATCTATAAATCTTTTTTTATCAAATATTCCTTCAAAAAATGTTGTGAAATCTGCCCATTGTGTTGATTCATAACTTCCATCTGTTGTTTTCCATTCCATAAACCTATCTTCAGAAGCAGTAATTGTACCTGCTTTTGAAATTGACATGTCACTCATTACACAAAAAGCATTATAATTAAAAAGAGTTGGAATAACTTGCATATATTTTTTTAGTTGATTATATGCTTCAGATGTGTCTGTATTTTCTCTTGATGGAGATTTTAACTCACACACAACTAATGGAAAACCATTTACAAAAACAACAATATCCGGTATTTTAATTTCATTATCAACTACTGTCCACTGGTTGATAACAGTGAATATATTATTATCTAAATTATCATAATCAATGAGTTTAACATAAGTGGATTCTTCTTTTCCATTACTCCAATAATTTACATTAATACCATTTTGTAAATATTCCATAAATTTATTATTTTTTTCTTCCAGTGAACCAATACCCCAATCTTGAATTAATTCAATAGCTTTATCAACTGCTTTTTTATCTAAATGATTGTTAATATTATATAATATTTCTAAATCATCCATATAAAGAGGATTTTTATAATCCCTTTCAATATTCGGACCATAAAAGCTATTATAACCTAAATTTTGAAACAATTCCATTAGTGATTTTTCATAAGCTTCTTCATTATAAAATGAAATACAAACCAACTCCTTACAAACAATATTATAAATTGACAACAATATTATAATAATATTATTTATATGAAAATTCACTATTAAGTTTTACTAAAAAAATAGTGCTCTTTTTAACTCTTCTGTTTTTTACATCACAAAACATACATTGCCAACGTTTTTTGAAGGATTTTTAGCTGGTTTAATTATAATATGAACTATTACACATCTATTAATTTTTAAAAAATTACAACTAAATATTCACAAAGTATATATACAATAGCTACTAAAGTAATCAGTATGACCAAAGAACAAACTTTAACCATAATTCAAAAAACCAATAAAAAAGCCAACAGTATAGATGTTGTTGAAACTATTAAAAATGGACAAAATATCAAAGAAATAAATAGTTTATATATTGCTCAGCCTATGGATGGCAATACATTACCTTATTTTTGGGAAAAATTATTGGAAAATGCTGAAAATAAAGAAAAAGAATACTGGAATATCATTAACAAACATTTAGAAACAGGTGTTTTCATAGGTCTGGCTTATGTTAATTATAATGACTTTGATGATGATAAGTACGATGAAAAAACTCAAAGTGCACCAATGCATTATGAAATTGATGTTTGTGGAAATTTAATAAATTACAACTATGTTGGAGAGATAGATGAAAATGATTATATGACTACAACTTTTGGAATTGCTCTTAAAAGAGATAAAAACAACACTCAAGTAGAATATGGTCGTATAGATCCAGGTTGCAGATGTTATTTGCCACCAGAATTTGAAGCATTTGGTGAAACTTCAAGATTTGGTAAAGATTTTACTTTTGATTTTCCATTAAACCAAAAATTAATTGAATTAATGTATGAAAACATCATATTTAATGAATAAAACTTTCCATTTTTCTATTTTTATCCCTATCAAGTTAAATGATGAAGATATTGATTACTTTATAAGCTTATTTAAGCAAGCATACAAAGAGAAATTATGAAATTTACTTAAATAAACAAATTCTTCTCAAATATGCATTTTAATATACTCAATTAATTTCCACAATTCCATATCTCCATGATTTTCATTGACAAGTTCCTCAACAAGCCATAGAGCTTCTGTATATTTCTCGGCAAAAGCTAGTGCCTGTGCTTTCAACATTTTTAAATCGTAATCATCAGGATTATTTTCCAGTGCAATATCTGCGGCTTCAATGACACTGCCATATTCTCCAAGATCCATTAAAACAACTGATTTTATCAATAAGATTTCAGAATTTAAATAATCCCCGCCAATACTTAATGCTTCATTGCAACATTTCAATGCTGAGTTTAAATCTCCCAAATTAAAATAGCAGTCTGCTTTAAAATAAAGTGCATCTTTTGAGTTATGATCAATAAATAAAACTTTATCAAAGCATTCTAAATCCTCTTTAAAATTATTTGACAATTTTAAAGCAAGAGCTTTGTTTAACCATGCATTCAAATATTTGGGATTAAATCCAATAGCCAAATCAAAACAGGTAATTGCTTCAGTATATGATTTTTTAAACATTAAGCACTCACCTTTTGAATATAATGCCATATCATCAGCAGGATTAATTTCCAATGAATTGTTAAAACACTCCAGAGCATCATCAAATAAATCATATTCCATTAAAATTTTACCCACATGAAACCAGATAAAAGGGTTCTCATCATCCACACTTAGGGATCTGTTGTAACACTCCATTGCTTCAACATACTTTTCAAAATGATTTAAACAGCATCCTTTTAAAGCCCAAAGATGGCTGTTATCATTATCTTTTTCTAAAAGCTCATCACATAATTCCATAGCTTTTTCATATTCATAATCATTCATAAATTTAGAAATGATTTGCAAACTTTCAACATTCATATATAACACTGCAACAATTTGTTAATAATCTTTTTAGAATTCACTTTATAAAAATCAACTGGAAATAGTTGATTATGATAAAAACTCATTTAAGCCTTGTTTTAGTAGATGGTTTTCTGCAATACATAAAACAGAGGAGATTAATATGAAAGTAAAAGAAGTCACAATCCTTATTTTAATAGATGGTTTTCTGCAATCTGTTGAAGAATTAACTATTGCATTATTATGTGCAATGTCATAATCCTTATTTTAATAGATGGTTTTCTGCAATATATGAACGAACCTATTAAAAACTCCGAATATGGGTCACAATCTTATTTAATAGATGGTTTTCTGCAATAGTAAATTTTGATGAGGTATGAGTTTTCAACTCAGTTGTCACAATCCTTATTTTAATAGATGGTTTTCTGCAATAATTAAAAGATTATAGTAATTTTTTATTAGATATGGTCACAATCCTTATTTTAATAGATGGTTTTCTGCAATATAAGGAATTATTTAAATTACTGTTAGCGGAAGCTAGTCACAATCCTTATTTTAATAGATGGTTTTCTGCAATAATATTATAGCAATTTTTTATTAGATATGATTTAAGTCACAATCCTTATTTTAATAGATGGTTTTCTGCAATATTATACAAAAGCATATAAAAGATAATATATATGAGTCACAATCCTTATTTTAATAGATGGTTTTCTGCAATACAATTAGGTTTTCAAATGATGATTATTTGAAAAGTCACAATCCTTATTTTAATAGATGGTTTTCTGCAATATGTAGGTATAGCAGCCATAAAAAATTTTATAAATAAGTCACAATCCTTATTTTAATAGATGGTTTTCTGCAATGTTTTAGAAAAGGTGGAATCATGAATAATGAAGAAAGTCACAATCCTTATTTTAATAGATGGTTTTCTGCAATCGTGTTCCACGCCTTATTTGTATGTATTACGGAGAAAGTCACAATCCTTATTTTAATAGATGGTTTTCTGCAATATGTATTAGAGAAACACTATGGTTTTTATGAACCAAGTCACAATCCTTATTTTAATAGATGGTTTTCTGCAATTTGGATAACATTTAATTAAGCTACAACCGCTGCAACTGTCACAATCCTTATTTTAATAGATGGTTTTCTGCAATTGAATTAATAAACTCTGAAATCTTTAATATAAGAAAGTCACAATCCTTATTTTAATAGATGGTTTTCTGCAATAATAGACATAGACAATATTAAAATAAATATAATAGAGTCACAATCCTTATTTTAATAGATGGTTTTCTGCAATAGCGCACCTAATGATAATATACAAGATGTAAAAAAAAGTCACAATCCTTATTTTAATAGATGGTTTTCTGCAATAAGAATTTAAGGAGGTGAAAGACTTGGCCTACAGTAGTCACAATCCTTATTTTAATAGATGGTTTTCTGCAATCAAAACAACCAGTTCTGCACAGTATCTTCAAATGCTGTCACAATCCTTATTTTAATAGATGGTTTTCTGCAATTTAGGTGAATGGGTTGTTGCTGAAGGAGCAGTGTGTCACAATCCTTATTTTAATAGATGGTTTTCTGCAATAGAGATGCAGCTATGGGACTTGGTCTTGGATGCATTGTCACAATCCTTATTTTAATAGATGGTTTTCTGCAATTTATGGCACACGGTGGAGGCTTTAAAGGTCTTGATATGGTCACAATCCTTATTTTAATAGATGGTTTTCTGCAATATAACTATAGTCGCTTAACAAGAGCCGAAAGAAAAGTCACAATCCTTATTTTAATAGATGGTTTTCTGCAATATAACAAGAGCTGAAAAACAAGAGTTATATAACATCGTCACAATCCTTATTTTAATAGATGGTTTTCTGCAATTAGGTGGTCTCTTAGTATGATTATTGATATGTCTGGTCACAATCCTTATTTTAATAGATGGTTTTCTGCAATGAAGTTGAACTTCAAGAGCGGCAACTCTTGAAAAAAATGTCACAATCCTTATTTTAATAGATGGTTTTCTGCAATAAAAAATACAACTTTTAATAACGTGATAAAAATGACGTCACAATCCTTATTTTAATAGATGGTTTTCTGCAATGAAAACATGATATTTGGCGATTTAAATTTAGGAATTGTCACAATCCTTATTTTAATAGATGGTTTTCTGCAATGGAAAAACGCCCGCAGGGAACAACAAGCCAGGTATAGGTCACAATCCTTATTTTAATAGATGGTTTTCTGCAATTAATAGAGGTTATTATAATCCTACTGATAAAATACAGTCACAATCCTTATTTTAATAGATGGTTTTCTGCAATTGATAGTATGGGATATATGGAAAAGGAATTTTTAGAAAAGTCACAATCCTTATTTTAATAGATGGTTTTCTGCAATTTATTTGTATTACTAGCGATAATGCTGTTTTTAAAAGTCACAATCCTTATTTTAATAGATGGTTTTCTGCAATTTATGATAATTTAAATGAATTTTTAAAATGTATTGTTGTCACAATCCTTATTTTAATAGATGGTTTTCTGCAATATATTTTAACGGTAAAAACACCGATAAGCTATTTATGTCACAATCCTTATTTTAATAGATGGTTTTCTGCAATAGTATTGATTTAGATATTTTAAAAGCTAATATAAAGGTCACAATCCTTATTTTAATAGATGGTTTTCTGCAATGAAACCTGCGGTTACATTATCAGTCAATGGAGTCCTTGTCACAATCCTTATTTTAATAGATGGTTTTCTGCAATATTGATGAAAAATGTATTAAAAAATGTATTATCATGTCACAATCCTTATTTTAATAGATGGTTTTCTGCAATACCACATAGGTGAAGCATATCAAAACCACTTTGATAGTCACAATCCTTATTTTAATAGATGGTTTTCTGCAATGCTCGTACTGGATTTGTTGAAGAGTCTGACCACATGTCACAATCCTTATTTTAATAGATGGTTTTCTGCAATAGCCGCGAAAATTTCTCAAAATTTCACTTTTTTATGCAAAAAACTTGTATTTAGTGACAGTTTCTGTGAACTTTACTTTACCCAACCTCTGTATATAAATTATTGCACAAATTATTTAAATACTTTTCTATTAAAACTAGCTAAAATTAAAGCAATAATTAATATAATATAAGATCATCATCATCCAAACCACATGATAAAAGTAATCTAAAGAAAACTAGCTAAAATATTGATTTATCTAAAAAATAAAAAGTATTAATTATTTATAAAAAAATATTATTTTAAGAAAAATTAGGCAATCTTCACCACCTTCTTGAAAATCCAACATAATTTTTCTTTTCTCCTGTCAAATATTTTCCAAGTAATCTGCCCTGATAAAGAATTATATCCTCATAACTCATTTTTTTATCATTAAAGTTAATTTTAGAGTTTAGTTTATCCATTATTTTAGTTATTAATAGTTTACGAGCTTTATCTTGAATCCTGATTTGACCTTCATCAAATTCAAAATCATCAACATCAACCTGATTTTTATTTACAATAGCTAAAACTGTTTTATCAACTATCTGCTGTCTGAATTCTTCAATTAAATCAAATACCAAACTTGCTCTTCCATATCTGTCAGAGTGTAAAAAACCGCAGTACGGGTCAAGACCTGCCAAATATATGGATTTCCACATTTCACTTTGAAGAACAGCATATCCGTAATTAAGAAGGGAATTAACAGGATCTGTTGCACCACGACCACTTCTTAGGTTAAAACCCCATTTTTCATCTAAAACATGCTGAAATCCAATCCAGTATTCAACTGATGCTTGTCCTTCAAAACCTAATATTTTACTTCTTAAATTATCGCTTGTATCTTTTTTTAATCCATCTAATTTATCTAAATAATAATTCAGTTTATCCCTTTGTGCAGTTAAAAATTTATCATTTGACCTTGATTTTGCAAGTGTTCCTAAAACTGCTTTTTGGTTTTCAATTTTAGCATTGATAAAAGCTTTTGCTATTTGACCGCTTCTTTTATCAGCCAATGCAAAAAATTGTTCTTTTTTAACTATCACATTTTTCTTTTCTGGAGGAGTTAATCTGTAATCAACATATCCTTTCCAATTTATTGATACACAGTCTATATCATGATTAGCCAGTAATGTTAATGCATCAAAAGTTATTGAACCTTTTCCAGTTAATAATATTTGAGATACATCTTCTGCCCTGAAATAGTCAACTTCTTTACCATTTTCTTTTATAACAATTTGATTGTCTCTTTTTGCAACAGATTTCCCAAAACCGTCTACAACTAATTTCATTAAAAATCACCTCAAACAAATACATATTCTTCTTTTTGCGGCAGTGACAGAGCCCCTTCAATTAATATGGATTCAACACATGATTCACAAATTGGAAAAAGGGCTATACTGTCCTTATCTGAAGATAGGTAAAAATCAAACTCACTAGCAAGTTCAAATCGCTCTTCAATTTCCAGCAGTCCGCAAAATACTGATTTTTGAATTCTTCTAAGTCCATAGTACCTTAATCTTTTTATAAGATTATTTCTTGGAGCATCTTCTGAAATATCATACATTACAATAACCATCATTTTTATAGAAACCTACTCTTCGTCAATAATTTGTTTAACAGATCCAAAACCCTGTGAAACTCCTTTACCAAATCCAAAGTAGTCAGGGATTTTAAATCTTACTTTAAACTCTCCTGTAAAACCAAGCATTTTAACTGATTTATAATTAACACTAACTGGTTCTAAGTGAGTTTTAACATAAATTCTACGGTTTACAATAATTCCTAAACCTTTTGCCATAGATAATATATTGCCTATAAGAATTTTGTTTAAGAATAGTTTCTTTTCCTTCCAGTCATCTAAATTATTATATTTTTTAAAATTCTGAGTATTAAGAGCCAACCAGGGAGTTATAAACTTATAATGATACTCTTCATTACTTGTGTTTACATCTACCTCTTTTTCACGAATAATTTTTTCTTCAATTGAATAGTGAGTATGGTCCAAATTAAGCTCTTTTAAATCACCTGAAATATCTTTTAGAACATCTACTCCTTCTTCAATTCCAAAAATCATAGCCTGGCCATCAAGAATATGATACTGAACTAAAGGATATGAGTATAAAAATTTCTCATTACCATAATGATTATGTAATAATGGATGATTTTTAAATTTATTTCCAATATATCCTCTAAGTTTATTAGATTCCTGTGAAATATCTTTATCTGTTTTAATTAACAAATTACAAGTATTTATTTTCATTTAAAATCACTTATTTAAATTTAGGAAACTCTGCCATTTTCATGTATTTTTCAATATCAACCCAGAAAAATTTAGAATAATATAAAACACGATTATATAAATCTTCTGCATCTTTTTTATTCATCGGATTTAAACCATGTGCTAAAATAGAATCATTTCTTTTATTAACTGCATTTTTTAATCTTTCATCTGCAAAATATTTTTTAGCTAAATCTTCACCAAATGCTTCTAAAATCTTGTAAGATTTGTCTTTTGGAACTTTAAATGTTTTGTCACGGTCTTCATATTCTTTAATATTCCAATTTTGAATCATTTTAGGAATTTCTGGATCAAATTTAGTTTGGGTTTTAAACTGTTTTCTGTTAATATGGAAAACTTTATGATTTTTAAATTTTTCAACATCAATTAAATCATGAATATTAAGTGATACCTGTGCAATTAATTCTATAGCCCTATATAATCTGGCAACTGCATCATCAAAAAAGCCTTCTTCAATTTTACGATGAGCATTATTTAATAAATCAGGCAGATAATATTTCATAGCTTCTTTTTGATTGTTTCGTATTTTTAATCTTAAAAATTCCAAATTATTGTTTAATTGATTTATAAATTCTTCAGAATTATCAAAATCATTATTTAATAATTCATTAGGACATTTTTGAATGATTTCTTTATAAAAATAACTTGGAAGTTTAAATGATTCAATTTTATCTAACTTTTCATTATAAATTTCAATTCTATCATTGAATTTATCCCATTTTTGATAGAAATTAACTAATTTAATATAAAATTTAGCTAAATCTTTTAATTCCCCATCATCTAATTTTGCTTCTGCTTCTTTGAAATTTTGAATAGCTGCTTCAAATTGATAATGATTAAAGAAGTTTTTTCCACGATTAAATTCCAGCACAGCATATGTGTCATATGGATCTTTTTGAGGTTTTATTTGTTCATGACCTGAAATAACAATTCCAACACCATCTTTATTTCTAACTTCTGCATTTTCACTCATCTTAGAACCTACATAGGAATAGTTATAAGAATCTGTGTATTTATCACCAGTTGAAGCTAAAACTAAACCTGCAGTCATCGGTTTTGTTCCACCAGTAAAATCAATTGTTATTTCATCCCATCCTTTTTTGTTTAACTCAAAAAGAACTTCTTTTGATTTTTCAAATGCATCTTCAATACTTTCATGATTATCAACTTGTTTAGTTAAATAATCATATTTATGTTTTGTATTTTTGTTTATTTCATCAACTACACTTAATGTTTTTTCAGAATGTATAAAATAAACTAATTTTGGTTTTATATTATCAATAGAATGGATTAGAGGTTCTGGAGAACCTCCAACACTCATAACTAATACTTTTCTATTACTCACTTAACACACCTTAATTAAATTCCAATTTAACCCAACCAAACGGTTTTCCCTGTTTAGTGACTTTTCTGGATTTTGGAAACTCAAACTCGTAACTTCTTTTAAAAGACTTTCTAACTCTGTCAAAAGATGTTGGATCATATTCTTTAAGTTTCATAGCAATAGATGTTGCCATTAAACCTGAACCTGCACCAATTTTAAGTAACGGTGCATCTACAGTATTTTTCTTATTTAAATTTTCATAAAATTTAGATAAATACTTAATATCATATTTATCTGCAAAATCCATTTCATAATAAATTAAATCCTGACTAAACTTAAATAAAACATCTTTAAGATAATTTAAATCCAATATTTCAGATTTATCTTCAAGTTTTAATTTTCGATAGATATTACTATCAAAAGTTGTTGTTAAACTGGATTTAAAATTTTTATTTGCACCAATTGTTTCCAAATAACTTTTTACAACTTTACCATGTCTTGAATAAAATTGGTTTTTTCTTCTATCATCAGTTGCCATTACTGCTAAAACCTGCTCAATTCTTGGAAGATTTGTAGTTGTAGTGTCTGCAACTTGCATAAATCTAAATATATTATATTGAGCATCATTGCCAAAACCACTGGTGAAATGTTTTTTTAATAAATCATTAGATAAAAAACTATTATTGCGACGATTACTGGAAATATCTCTACCTATTTTATCCATATCCTCTTCAGTTAACAAGTCATAAAATATAGCTGTTCTAATAGCTCCTTTAATTGAGGAACCTGGAATATACAGTTTATCAGAAGTTTTGATATGTTCTTGAACCTCGTTAATAAAATCAACACGACTATTATCAATACACTGGTATCTGACAAAATCCTTTTTTATTTTTTTATCAAATTGTTTTAATTCAAAGTTGGAATTTGTTAGACTAGCTAAAAAAGTATCTTTTCTGTCATCAGATAAACTGGAGTAATAATTTGTCAAATTAACTCTTTTTATTATTTTGACAATTTGTCCTTTACTTTTAGCTTTAGCTGGAACAAATTCACAACAGTTATATGATTTTCCAGAACCTATGTGAATCGGACTTAAAGTAGTTAAACGTAAATCATAAGATTCGCAAGACATTATTTATCCTCCTCTAAGCTGCATTTTAATGGAAATGCAAATCCATATTCAATAGCTGGATTAACCTTACCTGAACTAACATTTCTTCCATAATATTTTTTATAATCTGGGAAAACTGATCCTTCTTTGAAGAATCTTATTTGTTTTCTAATTTCATTAGATGAGCTTTTTCCTCTTTTTGAATCTATTTCATAACTTGCAAATTCATTAATATGTGCCAAATCATCTGAATTTGGAATGAATCTTGATAAAGTTACAAAATAATTACCTTCATAGTGATTTAAAGAGTATTCCTCATCTATAAAATAATCAAACTGACCTTTTCCTGTTGAAATATCTCTTCCAAATCCACGGTCTTTTAAGAATTTAATAGCTGCTTTAACAATTGGTTTATAATCCTCATCCATAAATTCTACTAAGAAAAATAACCCCATATTTTTGAATTCATTTCCAGATGTGTAGAAAATACCTTCTGTTTCATTGGTTATACGGTTAACACTATTATTTGGAATAATATTTTCTCCAAAATTAACATCAATATTATAAGATTCCCTCATAAGCAATCCTTTAATAAAGGTATACTGATTATAATTTCTTAATATGTCACTTTCACTTAATTTACCTTTTAATAAGTCAAAGAATAAATTTTCTTCAATGAATTTAACTTTTTTATATTCTTTAAAATCTTTAGGATGATACTTTTCTTCCAAATCTTTTGATTTTTGCGGAAATATAATTTTAGGATAAAATTTTATTTTTTTACCGTTTTCAAAATCTTCTTTAAATATAAATGGAAATGTTGAGGAAATTATAAATGGAGGTTCATCTTCAAAAGATTTAACCATTTCATCAACTTTTTCAGGATATAACTGACTTATTGCATAAGTTATTGCACCAAATAATGTATCTGAGTGAAGTTCTGGAAAGATTGATAAGGGTTTTAAATATATTAACACTTTTTCACCTCATATCTTAAATTTAATTATCTTTCCTTAGTTAATACTTTTAACAGCTTCAGAAATATCTGCATTTTCAATAATAACTTCTTCATCCATGTCTTTTTTATAATAATCTTGGCCTCTTTTTGTAATTGAAATATTGGTAAATTTAACTTTACCAAAACCTCTACTACCATTTCCTCCAAGATAATTGTCCTCTAAAAGACGCATTGCTTCAAATACGCCCATTAAATTATCTTCATCTTTTTCATAAACTGAAAATATGAATTCAAAAGCAAATGCTGATCCTTTTGGTATTCTTTCAATATTTCTTGGAGTAGCTTCTGAAGTAATACGATTAAGATTGTTTTCATATTTTAATTCTGCTCCACGAACAATATCTTCCTGTTTACTCCATAATTCAATTGATTCTTCTGTTGGAAAAGCATCTCTAACAATTAATCTAGTGGGGAAATCTAAAGCTTTATTATTATCTGCTGATACTCCAAATATTTTAGCTGCTTTGGAATCACCGTCAGTTGCAGGACCTCCTTCGTTTTTTCTTACACTTTGAGCAGATTCTTTATCATTTAATTCAAATAAAGATCTAAGTTTTCCTTTTAAAGATGATCCTGGGATAAATGGTAAATCTGAAACTACATCACGAATAATAACATTATCAGTTCCTCCAATGTCAATATTATCGTTAGATCCTCCTATATGAAGTCCTGTTTCACAAACTAATTTTCCTTTAATAACAAAATTTTCTTTAAACATAATAATTGCCTCCTTATTTTAACTTAATTTTTTGGATAGTGATATTTATGATATGCTACAATTGATTCAAAAAAGTCTATAAATGTTTTAAAATTTTTCATTTTATCTTCTTCAGACCCAACATCCACCTTACTCATAGCTGCCATCATAAAATTATAAAATGCCTTTGGAACAGTTTTTCTTCCTACAGCAACTGCTAATTTAGGTTTTAAAAGATAAAATTCCGGTTCAATTTCATCCCATGTTGTTTTTTGTTCAATTAATCTAACTGCACCAAAGAATTTTCTTAATTGGTTTGTTTTAAGCTGTTTAGATCCTTTCGCTACTTTATCTGCATATCCACCTTCATCTGCAATATCTTTTATAGATAAATCAGATAGCTGATTTAAACTTTTTATTCTGTTTGTAACATCATTATAATTTTCATTTTCATTTTGTCTATTATTTCTATTATAATCTCTTGCCATAATATCACCTCATTCTTAAACTAACCCATGAAACAGGAATTTTAATCCAAGGCATGAATTTTAATCCTTTTTTATTTAAATCTTCAAAAACTTCCCTATCTTTTACTAATCTCAATTTATATTTAAATAAAGGTACAAATCTTTTAATACTCAACCTTCTGTGAACATCTTCATCCCATTTATTTTCATTAGACAGTAATCCCAGGTTTTTGTAATTATTTTGCCATAAATGTAACATTGAATAAACAATACCTTTAGACAGTCTATTATTTGTACAGTAATCTTCCAGTTTTACAGCAAAATCAAATAATTCGTCAAATCCTTTAAATAAATCTTTTGTATCCCAGTTAACAACTTCTCCAAACAATGTTATTTTATCCCTTCCACAAGATTTTGCAGCGTCCAAATATTCTTCAGAAGTTATGGCTGCTTTACCAATCGGGAATTTTGGAGAAACAATATTTATACCTCCAGACAAATTAATTGAGGGATTAGATGCAGTCCATATTTTGAAAGTATTTCTTAATTTCTGTGCAAATTTTATAATATCATCATATGGTCCTAAAACCAGTAAATCATCTCCTCCAGAGTAATTTATATGGATTGTAGGGATTTCATAATCTTTTAATTTATCCGCCTCATCATCAGATAATTCACATCCATATTTTAATTTATAAACAAAAACACTTTCTTTAATTTCTTCATTGTCGTTTTGGATTTCCAATTCTTTTTTATCAAATTTATCCTCATCAAAGACTTTTGAATAAACTTTAAACTCAGATGCAATGTTATTTACAAATCCTGAGAAAAACATATCTAATTGAGAACTTAATGCTGAAACTCTTGAAATTCCAAGGTTTTCATCATAACTTTTCTTTAAGCCTTCGGAAAAGATTAATCCCAAATTATCCACGTCCATTTTTAAAACACCTAATTTATTAGCACCATTACTAATTTTTGCTAAATGTTCAAAGTATAATGGCATGTATTTATGATTATCTGCAAAACGACCAAGGTTAGGAACTGTATTTCCCATGAAACTAAAACTAAATGAAACATTACTTTCAAATTCATGATTAGCTAAATCTAAAAAGTTTGTATCATTTAATTTAATAACTTCAACCTTTTTACAAGTTTTAGACAAACTATTAATTTTATCTGCAATATCCTTAGATTTATTTAAAAAGTGATAATCAACATTTGCAGGTTCAATAAAGTAACCTTCACCTTTATCAGTAATACATTTAATCATATAATCTGCATTAGCTGCATTTTGACCTAATTTTTCATGATTCTTACAAGTTTTACAAACTACAGAATCTTCTTTTTTAGGATATGGAGTTCCACAAACTGAACATAAATCATCATATTTAATTTCCTCATCGAAATTAAAGACATCATCAAGATTATCTGAGAATTTATGTTTTTTATCTTCATTTAATTTATTGGATAATTTTCGAGTTATCTGACCAAATTTAGCTAAATCATCACCGCAACATTCTATTGAAACTAAAGCTAAATATAACTCAGCATTAAACTCATCAATAAAGAATTTATTAATTTTTGATTTGATTTCGGATAATTTTTCTTTTGCCATTTTGGTATTTGGTCCGATTATTGTAAATCTTCCACCACCACAGAATAAAATGTTAGCTTCGCATAATTCAAGTTCTTCTGCAATATGTGTAGCTATTGCATCACAAAGCAGTGTCAGATAAAGAGATCTTCCTCTTAAACGTTTACTCATTCCGCTTTGAGCTTCCTGAGGTGAAGAGATTTTGAAAATAAATTTTTGAATTCCTGAAATATCTCCTTCAATAGCTAAATAACAGTTTAAATCATTATTTTGAGTTAATTTAACATCACCATCACGATTAAATAAATATCTGGAAACTGCTAATGCAGCAGTTGTTTTTGAGTGGTCATATAATGAAATATCACTTTTAGATTTATATGCTGCTGAAGGCATAGTTGAAGCATATTTTTTTAATAAAGCAAGCAATGTATTAAAATCGGTTTTATTTTGAATTAATTCAAATTCAGAGTTAAATTCATTCCATAAATTCTTATATTCAGGTACTAAATTCCACCCTTCTATAGCTTCATTTTTATCTGCAGGCTTTAGATTATTGAAACTTTCATCATCTAAAGACAATTTATTTAATGGAATATATTGTTCGCCAACTTTTTCATTACCTTCCAAAACAATTTTAGAAAATAATGAAATTAAAGGAGTTTCATTAACTTCTTGTGTATCATCAATATCTTCCCTTTCAGAAGCAGAGTGATGGTCTGCTTTTCTTAAAATACTGCACAAATCAGGATAATTAGATTTTGTATGATTATGATGATATAAAACCAAATCCACAATATCATCATTGTAGTATTTATCTAAAAAGTCACAGGACCATTTAGCATGTGCTCCATTTTTACCATGATCATCCTGAGAATATTTTTTATATTCATCAGAATGACTTTTATCTGTTCTTTGATAGAACTTTCCAATATCATGGAGTAATGCAGCAATTTTTAAATTTTCTACATCTGTAATTTTAGATTCCTCCTATCTTATTTAATATAATTCTAGTTTAAATTAATAAACATATAAATTTTTTTAATTGATTTTAAGGACAGATAATAAATTTTCAGCAATTTTACAATTAATTAAAACATTATATAATCCATTAATTTCAACACGTTAATAACAATTATGTACCTTTGTTGTATATAAATATTACTAAAATTATTTAAAAAAAGTTATATCCTAAAAATTGAATAACTATTATTAAGGAGTTAAAGCATATGTTTTGTGACAATTGCGGATGTAAACTTGCAGATAATGCAACTTTCTGCTCCAAATGCGGAAAGAAAATAAAAAACAAAAACATATACATTGCACTGATACTGACATTCATACTGACAGGACTTGGTTCAGTCTATGCAGGAAATACCAAAAAAGGATTAACATTACTGATACTCAGAGTACTTTTTGCTGCTTTGTCATTTTTTTCAAATATATTCGGCATTTTATCCGTTTTGGTTTGGGTTTACGGATTTTATGAAGTATATAACGATGTTCAAATTGCCAATGGAAATTCCAGTCCGAATCTGATTAATGATTTTAAAAACTGGAATCAGCAAAATAAGATAATAGCTATTTTAATAATATGTGCAATTTTAATCTTAACCCTCAACAGTTTTACCATTTTTTCATCAACAGACAGCTATTATTCAGATGATTCGGACACTTCCAGCTATGGAAGCTACAGCTATGATAACTATCCGTCACATTACAGAGGAGTGGATACATCACCGGATACAATTGCCAAAAATGATCCTGACTCCTATTATGACTATTATGAATATGGAGACAATCCTGATGTTGATGATTATCTGGAATCAGAAGGTTATGATTAAAATTATAATCAGTTATTCATATATCATTGAATTTTAAGTAGGAGTACATTTTTAGAAACATACTTCCTACAAAGACCTGCCATAACTTTAATAATTTTGGTGCAGATTATTAAATCAGGTCTATGTTATAATATTGTGTTTAATTAGTATTTAAATATTGTTATTAACAAGCACATAAATAACAGACATGAATGAAAAAAATCTGGTAAAAATATTGGCAGCTGCTGCAGTCATTTTAATGATTGTATTTATATCTCTTTTTTGTATAGATACTCATGAAAGCACCAGCCTAACTGTAAAATCACAGGACACTCTTAAAGACGGTGATGCATACAGTGTAGAGTTATGTGACTCCAAAGGAAATCCCATAGCTAATCAGGACATTTCCATTTCATTTGGATCAAATTCATTTAATGTTACAACTGATGAAAACGGAATAGCTATCCTGAAAATCAATAATGTTCCTGCCGGAGAGTATGAAGTTAAAATCCAATATAATGGAAACATCCACTATAAAAATACTTCAGCTGTTCACCATGCTGTTATCTCAGAAATCGAAAAAACCCGCAGCCTAGATGAAATTCTTCAAAGCGGAGAATACAAAAAAAAGATTGGTGATTACAGGATTGTTGAATACGGTTATATGGGAGATATGGAGCTTGCATTAGTTGAAGATTCAAATGGGAAAAAATGGATTATGGGTGGAGACGGGTTTACATCTGTTTAAAAAAACTGGATTCTACCAGTCCATTTTTCCAATCATATCAACAACATTTTTGCCTTCTTCAGTTAATCTGTACAGTCTGCCTTTGTGGGCATCTTCATTAATGCAGACTATTAGGTTGTGTTCTTTTAAATCGGTTAAGACATTGCTGACATGTTTTATTCCTACTCCTGATTCTTCACTGATTTTTGTTGGTATTTTGACATCGTTTTTTAGGGTTTCAAGTACTTTTCGTCTGTAGCTAGAAATTACAACATAGCTACATTTCTTTAATATTTCATCCTCTTTATTCACAGTTACCACATTTTCTCTAAAGTTGCTTTTTAAAAATAAAACCTAATTTTTAATAATCTGCACCTTGTTTTATATTTTATATTAACATGTAATATATACTTTGTGGTAATATTGTCTTATAAGATATGATAAATTGTCCATGTTTTAAATAGTATTTATATAAAAGCAACTAAAAATTCATTTGAAAATTGCTGATATGATAAACAAAATTAACCTTTATCTAAAAAATGTAAAATTAAACAAACAGATACTAATTTTGCAGACAACTATATAATAATTAGAATATTACAATAATATCGCTATATTAACACAATATATTCCATTAATTTTAACACATATCAACAATCCCATCAGCCCTTTTAAAAAAAATAATCAGTAACAAAATTTAAAAAATGAATATAAATGCAAAAAATAGATTACAGCTTGAATATACTGCCTAAAAAAACTGAAATAAACTGAACTTAAATATAAAAACTTATAAAGCATTATCTAAAAATTATATAATATGTCTAAGTTAGATGCTTTTTTTAAATTTAAAGAAAATAATACAGACGTGAAAACTGAAATCATTGCAGGTATTACAATCTTTCTGGCTATGGCTTACATATTAATTGTAAACCCTGCAATGTTAAGTGAAACTGGAATGGACATACAAGGAGTATTTATTGCAACTGCACTTTCAGCTGCAATAGCTACAATATTGATGGGATACATAGCAAATTACCCATATGCACTGGCTGCAGGAATGGGTCTTAACGCATTTTTCACATATACCGTAGTACTGACTATGGGATACAGCTGGGAATATGCACTTTTAGCTATTTTTGTCTCAGGTATAATCTTTCTGGTTATCTCACTTACTTCCCTGCGTGAAAAACTATTTTACTCAATTCCCGACTCTTTAAGATTCGGTATATCAATAGGTATCGGTTTATTTATCCTTGCATTAGGTTTAAGCAACCTCGGAATCCTGTCATACTCTTCACAGGTAATAAATATCGGAGATGCAAACTGGGCCACACAGCTAATCGGACTTGGAAGCGCTTCTACTATTTTTACTCTCGGAAACCTTTTGGCATTAATCTGTTTTGTCATCATAATGGTACTGATGAAGAAAAATGTAAAAGGAAATATTTTAATCGGTATTATTGCAACATACATTATCGGAGTTGTTTTAGAACTGGCAGGATGTCCTGTTTTACCTGATCAGTCATTAATACCAACAGCTATAATCAACAGCAATCTGGGCGGATCACTTGGTAATGTTGCATTTAAATTCGGAGAAGCTACCGGAGTATTTACCGGAGTAAGGGCATTTATTGACTTTATAATTATTGCTGTCACATTTCTGGTAATTTCCCTATTTGATACAATGGGAACCCTGACTGCACTTACTACAAAAGTTGACGGATATGATGAAAACGGAAAACTGCCAAGACTTAAAAAGGTTTTAAGTGTAGATGCACTCGGACCAATGATCGGGTCCCTTTTAGGTACTTCACCTGTAGTTACATATATTGAAAGTTCCACAGGTATTATGGAAGGAGGAAGAACCGGTCTTACAGCTATTGTAGTCGGTATTTTATTCCTGCTTGCAATTCCGTTTGCACCAGTATTTACAATCATTCCAACCTTTGCAGTAGCTCCTGCACTTATTGTTGTAGGTATTTTAATGTGCGGACTGTACAAAAACCTTGATACAGGTAATCTTTCTGATCTGATTCCTGCACTGGCAGCTATTATTGTAACTCCACTTACACAAAGTATTACAACAGGTATTATTGCCGGTGTATTTGCATTTGTTATTGTCAAAGTTCTATTTGGTAAAGCAAAAGAAATATCCAAAGCAATGTGGATTTTATTTGCATTATTATTCATTTATATGGTTTTAGAGTTCATAATGTAGGAACTCTAACTTTTTTTATTTTTTTATTAATTAAATTGGAAAATCAGTTAATTAAATTGAGTGTTATTAAAAAATTAGCTTGTTTAATTAAAGAAAGTTTAAATATTTTAAAGCAGCTAATTGAAAATAAGATATTTTATATTATATTATGTATGAGTGTAAATAAAAATTTTTAAAAGAAATGATATAACAAAAAAGAAAAAAAAGGTTTATTTAAAAAACCTTATTGAATTTTAATTGTATTTCCAGTTTCAAATCCATTATACATTGAAGTAATAATGTATTCCCCTTTCATTAACTTAATGTTTAAGGATGCGATACCCTCATCATTAGTAACTTTATTATAGAATACACCATTTACATTAAATGTAACATTTTGGTTAGCTAATGGATTACCCTGACCATCTACAACTTTTGCTCTAAATGCAGAACCATCATTATACTTCATGTTTAAATCACTAGTTTCTAAAGTTGGTAAAACTGTAACAGTGTTTCCTACTTCATACTGACCGTACATAGTAGTGATTACATATTTGCCAGGTCTTAAATTAATACCTAAACTAGCTATACCTTTTGAATCAGTTTCTTTGTAGTAGAATACACCGTTGATGTTAAATGTTACAATAGTTCCTTCAACAGGATATCCCTGATTATCTAAGATTTTAACTGAGAATCTTGAAGCATTTTGATAGTATTTAACCAGGTCATAATTTTCAACAATTTTAGACAATACAGTAACATTATTACCTGTCTGTTCACCAGTAACTAAATTAAATACAGTGATAATATAGTTTCCAGGTCTTAACTGGATGTTTAACTTAGCAGTACCGTTTTCATCAGTAGTTTTGTTATAGAATACACCGTGAATATTGAATCTGACAGTTGTATTAGCTAATGGGTTTCCATTAAAGTCTAAGACAGTTACATAGAATTGTGTACCGTTTCTGTAGTATTTAACTATGTTTTTACTGATGATTGTTGGTAAAATAGATACTGTGTTATTTGCACTGGTTCCAAAGTATTTGGAAGTTCCATTAAAAATAGTAACAACAGTATAATTTTTACTGTCTAAATTAAGGCTCATAAAAGCAGTACCGTTTTCATCAGTCTGTTTGATATAGTCTCTGCCGTTTATTGAAATAGTTACATTCATATTAGCTAATGGATTGCCGTCAATATCTTTTAGGACAACTACAAATCTTGTACCGTTTTTATAATACATTACAACATTTTCTGTTTCTAAAACTGTTTTAATAGAGTTTATTTCAACATTTTCAGATACATTAATGCTTTGGTAATTGTCTTTTGTGAAAGTTACATTAACTGTGTAATTTCCATAAGTTAGGTTTTTGAAGATTAATGAACCGGTTCCATTAATGTAAGTTAATGTGTAAGATGTATTATTTACAAGAACTGTTAAATTTCCATCAAGTTTTTCAGATAAGTTAACATTTACTGTTATGTCTCTGTAATCTTTATCAATAGTTACATTCATGTTGATTTCTTTTTTAGCTACTGTGAAATTAACGCTATTATTAGCTAAATTATATTTTTCACTGCCTAAATAGGATACAATAGCCTGATATTCTCCGGCAGTTAAAATTTCAGGAACACTGAAAACAGCTGAACCATTAATAACTTTAACAGAATATTTTTTATTGTTAACTGTTAAAACAACATCATCAGTTACGTTGATGCCAGCTATTGAAGTTAAATTAATATTAGCTACCGGATTTTCACCATAAATAATGTCATCAATATCAACAGTTAAATTAACATCGGTTTTAGTAACACTGACAGTTTTCTGAACAGAAGATCCATTATATAATCCGTTATCCTGATAGTTAGCTGAAATTATATAATCTCCAACTTCATCAAAGTATACACTGATTTTTGCACTGCCATTAACTACACTAGCTGTATAATTAGTTCCGTTAATGTTGAAAATAACACTGCCTATTTTAGCTAATTTACCATTAGCATCAATTACAGTAGCTATAATTTCACTAAATTCCTGAACTTTAGGAGTAAGGTTATTTAAAGTAACTGTTGTATTCTGTTTATCAGCAACAGTAAATGCTTTAAGGCAGACTACCTGTGAACTGTATGAATGATCATATCCTGAAAAAGTAAAATCATATAAATCTGTCCATTTTTCACCGTCATGACTGAAGTATGATACTCCAGGAGCATAATAACATCTGGTTGTTGAAACCTGTTCTGAAACAGGAACAACTGCATATCCTTTTTGAGGATTTGTAAGTTTTACAACAATTTTAAAGATATCTCCAACAGCTACAGGAACATATTCTTTTAATGGAATGGTGTAATATCCGCTGCCTTCATGTTTACCGTTTTGGGTAAGCTGCAATACATCATTTACATAAACAGAGATTTCATAATCAACAGTTGTATTGAAGAATGTTGATACAGCGGCAATTGCTTCATTACCGGTTGCATTGTAAATATTCTGATACCAGATGGTTTTTTTACCGGTTACCAGGTAATCAGTCATTCCTGCAACATCATACTGGTAGTTTTTAGTATATCTTACAGTATCATTTAAAATATAGGTAAATGCCTGATTATCTTTATTTACAGCAAATAAAACTCTATCATAGTAAGAGATGTAGAAGTAACCATTATCTCCCCATGAAGATCCCCAGCTGTTTTTAACTATAAATGCACCGTTTCCTGCAGGACTATTGTAGAAATTACTTCTTGAATAATTGTCATCCCAACCAACTACAGTAATTGCATGGTTTCCGCCGCCGGTATATGGATCATAATAAGCATTAGTTCTGGAGTTAAGATAATTTGCTGAATGATAATATGAAGCATATAATCCGCCATATTTTAAAATAGCTTCTTTTATAGCATCATTATCAGTATAGCTGGTACGTGCAGGTAAAACATAAATGTTTTGAACATGTATTTCACTATCTAAAAGTGGAGATAAAGTTCCCATATCATCAAACGGATCTAAAGTAGCATTAACAGGACCTAACCAGCTAGCCAAATAACCCATCGGCATTCCATTGTATCCTCCATTGTTAGTTTCCATTTGCCATCCATAAGCAGAATACATTTCAATTAAATTTTTCATATTTTCTACAGAGAAATTGAATGTTTTATTACTTGCTTTTAAAACACAGGTTTCAAGAGAAGCAAGTGCTGCAAATGCCCAGCAGTTACCTGAAGCTTGCTGATCTTTAACTTCAGTTACAAAGCCGTGTTCAGCTAAATTATATCTTGCTGGTAATGTACCATTGAATAATGATTTGTAAACAAATAATGAATAATTGTTACTGCTTGATACAATAGGGCTGAAATTAGATTGATTTAAGATATTAGCATTGTAACTGGCTTTATTATCACTAAATATAACTCCATCAACAGTCAATTTAGGATTTGCATTGGAAAATATTGCTCCTCCAAATCCGGTTGCTGCATTTGATACAAATTCAGAGTTTCTAATTTCAAAAGAAGTACAGTTATCACTAAATAATGCACCACCATTTAAAGCTGCATTTTTAGTAAAATTGGATTTAATAACAGTTCCAGAACCATACATCTTATATATAGCTCCACCTTCATATCTGGCAAGGTTATTTGTAAAATTAGAATAAGAAATTAACATTTCAGAATTTAAACTACAGATAGCTCCTGCAAAGTTTGCAGAACAGTTATTGAAAATACTGTCCTTAACTTCCAAATCAGTAGAAAATGCATAAATAGCTCCACCAGCATCATCTACAGATCTGCAGTTTTCAAAAGTTGTGCCGGTAATAGAAATTCCACATTCATTTTCAGAAGCTATAGCTCCACCAAACCAATGCGCAGAGTTATTAATAAACTTACAGTTTGAAATAGACAATTCTCCATATGGCAGGTAAATAGCTCCACCATACATTGCACTGTTATTTAAAAATGTACAGTTATATAATGTATTTTTAGGTGTATTAGTTACATAACCTGAATAATCAGTGTTAACATAATTGTAGATAGCTCCACCATATGCATTGTTATATCCGTAACCTGTATCATCAACAGCTACACCATTTTTAAATATCACATTAGTTGCACTGACAGTACCAAAATTCTTAACAGTAGCATGATTTAAAGTCAAATCTTTTAAAGTTAAAGTATAACCAGTTCCAACATTAAATGCAATACCGTTAAACTTAATTATAGTATTTTGAGCACTTTGACCAATGAGTGTCATAGATGAATATATTCCTTTTTTAGCATCTAAATTATAAGTACCATCTGCAAAATGAGCAGTACATCCTGAAGTTAATCTGTTATACTGCAAGTACTTATATGGACTAGACTGTGTTCCTTTTCCATCACTGTCTGCAGATGCATTGAAATAGATGTCATTAGAACCAGTAAGAACATCAGAAGTATCCCCACTATGACTATAAATAACTCCGCCATCATTAACAGCAGATATTTCAATTTGTTCATCACTGCTAACGACTGTCTGGTTATCAACAGCATCACTAGCAAAAGTAGATGGAACAATTATTAATAATAACAAAAATACTAAAAAAAGTACAATTGACTTATTAACATATTTAACCAATTTTTGTTCCTCCAAAATTTAATTTTATAATATCGTATAAACATATATGAAATATAATTTTATACATTAATACATTAGATTTACTAATATAAAAATACATACAACATTCATTTTAAAAAATAATAACAATGTATGCAAATTAGTATTACAACTAAATAAATAAGTTATTAAGAAAAATATCGATGAACACCATATTTCACTTTACGGTTTAATAAAAATAAATATATTATAAAAGAAACTAAAATTAAAATAACTGATTTAAGGAATTATTTTATTATGCTATCTATTAATCAATGCTATTTAGATTTTGTTAAAAAAATCTTAAAGGAAGGAAAAGAAACTTATAAAGACAGCAATCATCATTTAAAAGAAAGTTTAGGTAATTTTTACATAATTGACGACCCGTTAAACTTAAAATTTGCTGCTAAATACCAGCATATGACTACTGATATGATGCTAAATGAAATCAAATCCGGAAAATATGATATTGAAGGATGTCCTATTAAAAGTGATGCATTATATGAATATGTCAGGTCATTTGAAAATAGTGATGATCAGGGATTCGTATACACTTACCCAAACCGTATATTGGCCCATTTTGACACAGACCAATTTGAAGTAATGAAAAAAAGAATGCTTCATGCAATTGGAAGTAATCGTGCAGTAGCTATTACCTATGATCCGAAATTAGACCAGGACCGTGAAGATATTCCATGTTTACAGTTCCTGCAATGTATTGTCCGTAACAATGAATTGACAATCCACTGCTTATTCAGATCCAATGACATTTTCGGTGCTTTTTATTCAAATATGTTTTTTATAGCTTATATTGGAATTAAAATGAAAGAAGAGCTTAACAAAGAATTATTAGGTGAAAAAGTAAACTTCGGAGGCGTCCATTACCACTCCACCAGCGGCCATATCTACAGCAATGATATGAAAGCTGCTAAAAAATTAATAGCTATTAACAAATAGCTGATTTTTAACTTTTTTTTAATTAATAACTATTTCAGTAATTCTATCAGAATTCATTTTAGCTAATGTTAAAACCAGCAAAAATCCGTTACTAAAAAAAGAAGAAAAAAAAGTCCAGATTTTAAAAATCTAGAGATAATTATCTGCTCTTTTTTCAAAGTATGCTTTTGGATGAGCGCAAACCGGACATTTTTCAGGCGCTTCTTTTCCTTTAAAGATATGTCCGCAGTTTCCACAAATCCAAACAATTTCTTCTTCTTTTACAAATACGCTGCCTTCCTCAACTTTTTTGAGTAAAACATCATAACGTTCGTTGTGTTCTTTTTCAATAGCTCCAACAGCATCAAATAGATAAGCTATTTCATCAAATCCTTCTTCTCTGGCTTCTTTTGCAAAAGTTGGATACATACTGGTCCATTCGTGATTTTCGCCTTCAGCTGCATCTTTAAGATTAGATGCAGTATCCAGAATACTGCCACCATGCAAGAGTTTAAACCAGATTTTAGCATGTTCCTTTTCATTATGTGAAGTTTCTGAAAAGATATTTGAAATTTGAACATAACCGTCTTTTTTTGCCTGACTTGCATAGTATTCATATTTGGTATGAGCCTGTGACTCACCTGCAAAAGCAGCTTTCAAGTTTGCTTCAGTTTTTGTTCCTTTTAATTCTACCATATAAAAAACCTCTTTAATTAAGAATAAACAATTATTATAAATAAATTTTTCGAAAATTTTTAAAAAGAAATATCAATAACAATTTATATACATATTTATACAGATTCAATTTACAATAGAGGTGAAAACAAATGAGCAAATATTGCCCAAAATGTGGAAATGAACTGCCTGATGATGCACAATTTTGTAATGAATGCGGATATTCTGTTTTAGTCGATGACAATTCTCCAGTGAAAGAAACTCCTAAAAAAGTTCAAAAAACCGAAGAAACTGAAACTTCTAAAAAAGATATAGATGAATTATTATTTAATGAAGCTCCGGCTGAAGCTAAATCCGACGACAATATGGATTCCAAAATATTCAGCAGCAAAGCTTCATTTAATCTCTCTAAAAATAAAATATTAATTCCTGTTGCAGTTATAGTTATTATAATTATAGGAATAGCCATTTTTAGCAGTAATCTATTTTACAATCCAGACAGTATCTCCATAACAATTACAGATATTTCAGGAACTAGTGATGAAAGCGGTTATTATTACAATGTCAATGCTATTTTTAATAATCTTCCGTCAAATACTCAGGGTTACTTCTTAAAAACAACATATTATGACAGTAATGGAAACGCATTAGCTACTACAACTGAAGGATTAAATACGGTAGATAATAATGAATACGGTTCTTATTTCGGATTTTACAACAGTCATAAATATTTAGCTATAGATCATGCCAAAATTGAGATTATACATGACGGCAATGTCGTAAAAGAAGCTACCGGTAATTTTGATATGAACAAATCAGATTTCTCAATAGATAATAACAACACTACTCAATCTTAAGAGAAATCTTTTAATTTACTTTTTTATAAAAATATTCTGTTTTTTTAAACACATGTTTAAATTTTATTCTATAAAATTAAATAAGACACATAATCCATCATTAATGAAAATAAAACAATACAACTTATTTTAAGAAAAATCAATAAGCAAATTTTATATAATACAAAAGGCATATTATAAATCGTGATAAATATACTTCGTTATATTTATATTAAGAGGCGAGTATTTATGAACAACGATATGAATGGAAAAGTAACGATAATAACTGGTGGAGGAAAAGGAATCGGATTTGGTATAGCTACAGCATTTGCAAAAGCAGGGTCAAACCTTGCAATTACAGGCAGAACTGAATCCACACTTTTAAAAGCAAAAGAAGAACTTGAAGACAAATATGATATAAAAGTATTGTCTATTGTAGCTGACGGTGGATATGAAGACCAGGTAAAAGATGCAATAAAACAAGTTGTTGATGAATATGGAAGAATTGATGTATTAATAAACAATGCACAAGCTTCCAAATCAGGATTAAAACTTGTAGAACATACAAAAGAAGACTTTGATTTAGCCATCAACTCAGGATTATATGCAGTATTTAATTTTATGAAATATGCTCATCCATATCTTAAAGAAAGCAAAGGTTCTGTAATCAACTTTGCATCAGGTGCCGGATTGTTTGGAAGAGACGGACAATCATCATATGCTGCTGCAAAAGAAGGAATCAGAGGTATGTCAAGAGTAGCTGCAACAGAATGGGGTTGTGACGGAATCAACATCAATGTTGTATGTCCACTTGTAATGACTGCCCAATTAGAACAATGGAAAGAAGAATATCCTGAAATTTATGAAAAAACAATACAAGGCATACCATTACAAAGATTTGGTGATGCTGAAAAAGATATTGGTGGAACCTGCTTATTCTTAGCATCGGAAGCTGCAAGCTACATCTCTGGAGAAACAATAACTCTCCAAGGCGGATCAGGTTTAAGACCATAAAGAAAAGATTCCTTTCTTTTCTTTTAAAACTTTTTTTACATTGAAATTTTACTCCAGACATGTAACATAAACCATACATTTATATATGATGTAAACTTAATTTTACATAAGTAACATATATTTTACATAGTTGCTGAAAAATACTGGAGAAAGAAATATGATACTTGACATATACAATGACAGCATCAAATACTCAATAAAAAACTCAAAATCACTGTTTTACTTTGGACTAACATTATTTTCAATATTTATCCTATGGATGACATATCTCTTAATATTAATCCATTATCAGAATGCAAATTTAAATTTAAAATTTGCCAGTTTAATTGTACCGGCAGTACTTACATTAATCCCCGGATTTTTATTTTTAGGATATGAATACAAAATACTAGAAATCTCCACCCGCGGAATGATTAATGGAACAGATAAAGTGCCTGAATTCAATAACTTAAAGGAAATGTTAATAAACGGAGCAAAAGTATTTCTTGTTAAATTCATATACTTTGCAATTCCTATAATAATATTAGCTGTTAGCAATATAGCATTTTTAAATCACATCTCCGGAGGAATAATCGGAACGGCAGGAGCAATCATATCCATAATATTGGGAATCATATTATATTTTGTAAGTTTCATAAGCCTGTCAAATATGGCTGCTCATAATAACTTTAAAAAAGCATTTGACTTTAAAGAAATAAAAGAAGTAATCTTAACAATAGGTCCTGCCAGATATATTTTATTTTACATTGGATTAACAGTAATAGAATGTGTAATTGCATTTGTACTGTTTACAATCACCATGATAGCTATGATGATTATCGGAACTTCAGGAATAAATACACTAACATCACCAGAACCTCTCTGGTGGGCAATGTTTATTATTACAAATCTTATATTTACACTGATAATTGCATTAACTGAATTATTTAAAACACGTGGAATCGGTCTTATTTATGAACCAATAGAAGAATAAAAAAAGTGTTATCTTTAATCAGATAACACCTAATTAATATTTACATTTTGAGTATAAATCGGATCACTATTAATCTCATTATATACTTCAATTACTGCTTTTGTAGGGATTTCATTTCCAAAATAAAATGCATCAATTGAATATTTGCCTGGATGAACATTATTTCCATTATAAGCATATGATTCATATAGTGTTAAATTATTAGAATTATAAAAACTAACTTTAACTTCCAAATAATCAAAGTCTTTATCAACATTTAATGTTCCAGTTAAATCACCAGAAGTGGTGCCGTATTCATTAGATATAGATGCACTTAAATCACTAAAAGATACAGAATCTGAAGCAGCCATACTATCTAAAATGCCTAAACCAACACTAACAAGTAAAAATAAAACAATTATGATAATAGTTAAAACAGGAATTAAAAAAAGCTTTTTATCTGTTGTAACTTCCTCTTTAGTTTGCATATATTCAACAATTGCTAAAACACCAGCAACAACAAATATAACACAGCCAATTACGCCATAATAACCAATAGTTATAAAAAGACCAAGACCAATAATTATATATTGAATTGCAGCTATTCTAATATCCATTTTAGAAATATAAACTCCCAAAAGACCTAAAATAGCTATAATTATTGCTAAAGATCCGTAAAATACAAAATCCGGAACCAGCCCAGATAAACTAAAAACATTTAACCCTTCAATTATACCAATAATTACAGCTATAACAGCTACAATTGTAGAAATTGTTTTTAAATTTAGAGTAATCTCCATAAAAAATCACCATATTACATAGTATTTATATGAAACATAGATAATATAGCTTTTTAAATAGAAATTATTCTGCATCTACTTCAACAAAGATGTTTCTTCCCATTTCCTGAAGATATTCACTAACGTCTTCCTCAAATTCACCAATATAACTTAATTCATAAGGACTAACATTAGCATCTTCGTAAACAATAACAAGTGAGTTCCATTTTTGATAATAATATATTTTATTTTTTAAAATAGATGTAGTTAGTGGACATCCTTCATCATTAACAGTACTTGGCAATTTAGTAAAATATTCATGATGAAGATGCTGTTTATAAGTACTTTCAAAAGGACACATGTCAGCTATCTGATTTACTAACTCACAATCCACCATATCTGCATGATACTCATTATCATTAATGGTTATTTTAAATTTCATTTACTTCACCTTATTACATAATATGTTTTAAACAATATTTAATACTATCTTAAAAAAAACAGTAAAGTGAAGTTAAAAATAGTAAATAAATGTGAAATTAATCACAAATTAAATGTTTTTTCCAAATTCAAAAGCTTGCTTTAAAGCATTTTCATTATGGTTAATTTCACCTTCACTTTCAGCATTTAAACCAAAAACAATGCCTTTTTCAGATTCAACACCAATGCAATTTAAAAATCCTCTCAATTCACAAACTGCAGGTTCCAATGATTTTTGATCATCACTAGCTGCTGAAAATAAGAAATAATAATCTTTATCACATAACTGTTTAGCTTTCGGAGTTAATCTGTCAATCATTGTTTTCATTTGTCCGCTAATTGTATTAAAATAAATAGGACTTGCAAATACAATAACATCTGCATCTGCCATATCTTCCAAAATCCCTGACATATCATCATGAATAACACATTCTCCAGAAGATACACAGCCTAAACAACCTTTACAATAATTAATAAATCTCATTGGAAATGAAATTTTTTTAACTTCATTTCCAGCATCTTCTGCTCCTTTTTTAAATTCTTTAGCTAATATATCACTATTTCCACTTACACGGGGACTGCCATGTAATATAACTACTTTTTTACTCATCTTTTTCACCATACATACTGTCTATTGTATCTTCCTTTTTACCTTCAATAATTTTTTCATATTCCTCTAAAACATCAGTCTTTTCAGCCTTTGAAGTATCTTCTAAAACATTATCTTTAATATTCTCCTGATTTTTATTGATTTTATAAGCATCAGAATATAATAAACCTACTGAATATGAATTAAATAATCTTGTAAATGTTAACATGAAAAATGCGGATATAATAACTCCAACATATGGAATAAGCATTATTCCTACTGAAATTATAAAAAATATCATATCTAAAACACATATTACAATAAACCATCCGACAGTTTTAAACCAGCCTATTTTTCCAATATCATTAAAAACTTCAAATAAGTCCAAACCGTCAGTTATACTGTTGTTAGCTAACATTCTTGCAATTCCCAAATTAGTAAAAATTATTTGAATAACCAAAACAATAACAGTTACTGAAAATGTAATGAAAACAGCAAACATGAAACTGGAAAGCAATGCTGGCGGAATATCTGCATTTCCATACTGAATATAAGGAGCTATATTAGTCCATATTTCCAATATCCCAGTTCCAAAAACTGTAATAAAAATAATAATTAACGGAATAATTGTATAAACTAAACCTATAACAAGATATTTGAAAAAGTTTAAAATATCTCTACCTACTTTAAAATCAGGAATTTCCTCTTTAACATTAATCCCACATTTGATTACAGAAACAGAATAACCTGTAAGATACATTGAAATTATACCTCCAATTAAAGTAGCTACAATAACTACCCACGGATTATCCGCACCAAATGAAGAGCAAATTGAACTTAAAAAAGAAAAAACAGTTAAAACTCCAAGCATTGCAAACTTGTTATAGTCACATAACGGATATAAAAATGATTTTTTAATATTTTCCCCTAAATTCATATTAACAACCTCTTAAAAATAAAAAGTTCCGTATGTAAATATTTAATAGTAAAGCTATATTAAATTTTAGATAAAAAAATAAATGGTTTATATATTTGAATATAATAAACCGACACATCTGTAATAAAATAAATAGAAATAAGATAAAACAATAAATGAAGCAATAATTGAACCGGCAAATGGGATAATCATTGAAATTCCAACTCCAATAAGGATTATAATAAAACCAACAATCATCAATACAATTAACCATCCGATGCTTTTAGCTATTCCTATCTTTTTTAAATCTTTAAAAACTTTAGAAAGATTCACTGCTTCAAAAATATCATCATATTTAGCCAGTCTGGCCATTCCAATATTAGCAAATAACATGAAAACTATAGAAAGTACAACTGCTATAATAAATGTAACTGCCATTGAAGTTAAAAATGAATTTGAAATTGAATACATTCCAGTTTCATAATATGATTTCATTATTCCAGCTAAAGACTGTAAAAATCCTGATAAATAAGCCGTAATATATATAAGAATTAATGGAACTATCAAGTAACAGAACTGAATTACAAAGAGTTTTAAACCATTGACAAAACCTGTTTTAAAATCAAAATCAGGTAACTCATTAGCCTGCTTAAATCCATATTTCACAACATCCAATCCATAACCTAAAACTAAAATAATTGCAACAAAAGAAACAACATTTAAAATTATCTGCAAAACTGAACTGTTAGCTACTGAAACATTAAGAGTAGCTAAAACAACAATAATACCAAAAATTGCAAATTTTTTAATATCGATAATTGGATATTTAAATGAATCACTAAAAATCTCACTTATATTCATCTAAAACACTCTCCAATGAAATATTATTGCTAATTAACTATTTAAATTAATCATCAAAAAAAGAAAAAAATTGGTTTTATTCTATATATGAATATAATAAACCAACTGATCTGTATGCAATAAATAAATTATATGTTGAAACTAAAAATGCTGAAATTAAAACACCGATATATGGAATTGATGTAAGAATCATACTAATAAAAGTAATAATAGATATAATTACAATTAATAAAACCATCCATCCTATAATTTTACCAATACCTATCCTTTTTAAATCACGAGCTGCTTCAGGAATATCTACACCTTCAGACAAACTGTTATATTTAGCCAATCTGCAGACACCCATATATAACAATAATGTGAAAATAACAAATAAAACAATACCTATAATAACAGTTATTGCTGCAGAACTTACTAAAGACATAGCAACATCTTCAGGAACCATATTTACAAAATCAGGTCCGTATTGAGAAGCATAAGCCATAACTTCCATAATCTGATTAAAGAAACCAGATGCAAAAGCTATAATAACAGTAATTATAAATGGAATGATATAGTATACAATAGCTAGTATTATCATTTTTATTCCATCAATCAAATTTGTCTGCAAATCAAAATCAGGAATTTCATCAGATCTTATAATAGCATTTTTTACAATACTTACACCATATCCGCCAGCTATAATAGAAGCTATAAAACCTATAATACCTAAAATTAAAGTAAGGGTTTCATTTCCAAGATCCAAAGAACCTAATGAAGATATAGCCATTATAACTCCAAGTATACAAAACTTAGTCATATCTGAAAATGGATATTTTAAAGAATCAGTAAAAATCTCAGTTAAACTCATTTTAAATACCTCCTTTCCAAGTAATTTACATGAAAAACACTCCAATTAAGAGTTAATATATATTTATTGAAAAATAACTATTTAAACATATTGTATAAAATATTAAAGAAACTTAAAAAAATGCAATGGGTTTTAAATAATGATAAAGCAGTTACCTAAAAATTCAACAAACCGCTGCACTGATACAATAAAACAAAAGCTAAAAATAAAAAAAGAAGAAAAAATTATCTAATTAAAGATAATTAAATTTAGTTATCTACACCAAAGGATTTTTTAAGTAAATCTACGTTTACATATCCTTCTTTGTAGACTTTACCAGTAGTTAAATCATTAATAACTACTTCTGCAGGAGCAAACATTCCTTTGTCGATTTTGTAGAAGTCAAATTCAGCTTCTTTAAATACATCGAAGAATGGTTTACCATATCCGTCAGCTGCAGATGAAGGTAATTTAGCTGCAACATCAGCTATATCATCATTTTCATCAGATTCAACATAGTAGTAAGTTCTTCCACCAAATAAAACTGCATCGTTAGTTTTACCCATAGCTTTAAGTCCGTCAGGGTCAATTGGTGCAATAGGAGCAATACCTGCAGCATGTTTTACTTTAGTTACATCAAATTTAATAGCTTCCAACATTTTGTAGGTTCCGTTTTCAACAACCCTTCCGGAAATTTGGATAGAACCAACAAGAGAAGAGGTAGGAGCTACAAGTAAATAAACATCTTTAACATCCACATTACATTCATCAGCAATGTATTGTGCAACATCTTCACCAGGCAATACATCAGCTTCTAAAGTTAAAATAGCTAAATCAGCTTCTGTGTCTTCATAACCAATTTCTTCATAGGTTTCAGCCGGTTTTTTACAGATTGCTCTAGCAGGACCTGAACCAAGTGCAAAGAAATCTCCTACAGATACAGACCATCCTGCTTTTTGAGATCCTAATGTGGAAATAGCTGGAGAATCTGTTTTAATTTTTACTGAAGGAAGAGCGAATTTTTCAGATAAATCACCAGGAATAGAAATTCCAACATCAGCAAGACCACCAAGACAAACTTTAGTGTAAAGTTCACCTGCTTTGAAACTTCCATCAACATTTACACCACAATCAATAATTGTAGCACCATTTGACAATTGACTAACAGCAATGTTTAATTCATCTTGTTTTTCAATCATTACATCTACGGTTTTTTTAGCTTCTAAGTTTACACTTACCATTATTTAACCTCATAATTTACTAAAATAAAATATATTTTTATTACTATTAATATTTACCTAAATGAATTTTAGATTCATCATATCTGCTTTCAGGTTCTTTATCTTCTTTAGGATAACCAATAGCTATTACTGAAAATGGAATAATATAATCTGGAATATTAAAATACTGTCTTAAACTATCTACTCTATCTTCAATTGGGTAAAATCCCAACCAGACTGCACCAAGACCCTCAGCAACTGCCTGAAGCAATATATTTTGTGTACAGGCAGACAGATCCTGCTGAATCATAGGCATTACAACATTATCTTTTGTTGTATTTCCCAAAACAATAATCAGTTTTTGAGCATTTTCAGCTGGTCTTGCATATCTGCTCATTTTAGAAACAGCTTTTAAATCCTCTTTATCAGATACAATAATAAATTCCCATGGCTGAGAATTAAAAGCTGAAGGAGCCTGCATTCCTGCTCTGATTAAATTTTTTATTTTATCAGTACTGACTTCATCATCACTAAAATTTCTGATGCTTTTTCTTTTAAATATCGGATTCACTATATCACCTTACTCATTAATTCACCCATTTCATCATTTTTAAAAGGATAAGTTTTACTGTCCATCAGCATATGAATCTGATCTGCATAACTTATAGTAATATTCTCATCAGCCAGTATATATTCACCATTTCTTGTAACTGAAACTACAATACAGCCTTTAGGAAAAGGAATTTCCTTAATTGGCTTACCTATATAAATCCAGCCTGAAGGAACAACATATTCTGACAAAATATGCTTTGAATGGTCTTTTATAAAATCATGACTGTTTTTAGCCAGTAATCTTTCAAATAAAGACTCATAAATCGGGCGGTTATTCAGCAGCATAGGAACTGCATATGCAATAATAGCTACTATCAGCATAGCTACTAATGATTCTGTTGACCCGCACATCTCAGAGAGCAAAACAACACCTGTAATTGGAGATCTTACAGTAGCTGCAAAAAAGCCAGCCATTGAAATAACAATAAACTTGTATATCAGATAGCTTTCAAGACCAAAAATCGGAATTACAACAGAACCAAAAATAGCTCCAATAAATGCTCCTAAAACTAAAAGCGGTAAAAATATTCCTCCAGGAGTTCCGGTTGAAAAGGAAACTACTGAAAAAAGATACTTAGCTACAAGTAAAAATATCAAAATACCCAATGACGGAATAGCTACATCAAGCATATTTAACATAAAATGTCCTCCATCCAAGATTTCAGGAATAAACAATGCTACAACACCTGATATTAAAAATACACATACGAATTTAATTTCAAGTGGAACATTCGAGAGTTTAGCCAATCTGTCATTTGCCCTGATCATTCCAACATTATAAACATAACCTAAAATACCTAAAAGCAAACCTAAAACAATCAAAAGCCAGTAAGATGATAGTGGAAGATTATGTAATGGGAAATTCAGAACTGTTGCCTGTCCAAAAAAGGATTTGGATATAAAATCAGCAACAACAGATGCAGTCAGTGCTATAAAAATTAACGTTTTATCAAAACTGTGATTGATTTCTTCAATTATAAAAATTACTCCTGCTAACGGAGCATTAAAAGCAGCTGTAATACCTACAGTTGAACCGGCTAAAATAAGTCTCAGTTCATCTGTTCTTGATTCTTTAAAAATTCTTGAGATTCCCTTTCCGGCCATTCCTCCTATTTGAACAGAAGGACCTTCAGGACCTAAAGACAAACCTCCAAGTGCTGTTAAAACACCTGCACTAATCTTAGCTGTTAAAATTTTCAGCCAGTTAGTGTTTAAAAAACCTTTAACCTCTGCATTGATTTGAGGAATACCACTGCCAATACTATCAGGTTCCCATTTTACTAAAAAAGCTGTAAATAATCCTAAAATAGTTAATATAATAAACCAAAGTATAATTAAAAAAATATTTCCATTAATGAATTCCAAAAAATTTCTTAAAATACTTTCTGAGGAATATAAAAGAAATCTGTATAAACAGACCATTATTCCGGCAAAAATACCTACAAATATTCCCTGAACAGCTAGTTTGAAAATATGTTTGGGATTATCTACAACTGACCTTAATGTCTTCTGAAGCATTTTCATAGTATAATAGTTTATACCTAATAATATTTAAAAAATTAGTTAGAGGATCTCCATGTGTTTCCGCATTTTGCACATCGGATAAAGTTTGTTGGAGCTTCATCTGCAGACCTTGTTTGTACTGTCCACCAGTAACCTTTAGTTCCGCCACATTTATAACAGGTAATTGTTGTAGTAGGCAATGCTACATTCTTATTATCAGTAACTATTACTTCTGCTTTAGGATTTGTTTCTCCCTTAACTTCATACTGGTCTTTAACTTCATCAGATAAAGATTTTTCATATCCGCACTTGCATTTTAATTTTTTATTCATAGGAAGTAATATAGCTCCGCATTCAGGACAAAATTCCATTACTTAATCACCTTATCTTATTTTATTTAATTGATTGAGTATTTATAATTTATTATGTTTATGCTGCTGATAGAATAAGAAGAAAATATTGCTTAATTTTTATGTAAAAATGTTTAAAGAAATACTGATAAATAAAATTTTAAAAAAAAAGAATTTAAATGTAGAAGGATTAACCTTCTACCATAATCAGTTTCCCTGACGATGGATCTTTATAGACTTTTCCCAGCTCAGTAAAACCTTGTCCAGAACTTTGAGATGTGTCTGGAGTATCATTTAATTCTTGACCTTGAGTAACTTCTGAAACCTGTTTCATAGAATCCATAACTTGCTGCTTTTGGTCTTGGCTCATGTCGGAAAAAATAACACTTTGCATATTCCAACTAATTACAACAAATATTAAAAAACCTAATGCAAGAACAAGCATTGCATCAACAAGGTTTGTTGTACCTGCCATAGGATCTATGTCATCATCAGAAGCTCTTCTCCTTCTCTGTTTTCTTCTAACCATAAAATCACTGTTTATTCATGAAAAAAAGAACTGCATCAGATAATGCATCTAAATCAGAAAGATATTGGTCATACCAACCTCTTCTAATTTTAGAGATGAAATAACATAACGCACCGGAACCAATACCTACAACAGTAGTATCAAATGCAATAGTTAATGCATCTGCAAGGGTATTTACATCCCCAGCACCTAATGCTGCAAGACCAGGACCTAATGGAATTAAAGTACCCATTAACCCTAATGTTGGTCCGACACGGGTAATAATATCTGTATTTCTTAAACTTTTATCAATTTTTTCTTCTTCATGTTCTACTAATTTACGAGCTAAAGCTTCTCTGGAATCACTATCTAGTGCTTCTGATTTTGCAATCTCAGTTAAAACTTTCTTTTGAGATTTTGGAATATCAGAACCAGATATAACATTCATTAAATCATCAATAGAACTTGCTGTATTAATTTTAAATATTAAATCCCTTATTTTTCCGACACCTACTTTTTTCATTGATGTGTATTCAGATATAAATCCACCTAAAGCAATAACAGAAATAATAGCAATTATTAATAATAAAACCATTACAGGAATTGTTAAACTTTGAGATATAACATTTAAAGCTCCGCTTAAATATTCTGTACCAGGTATTGAACTCATTTAATATCACCTAAATCTTATTTTAAGAGATTATCGCTCCTTTTATATAAAACTACACCTACAATTACTAATGCTGCTAAAGCAACCAAAATAGCAATTAAAGATTGAGAACTAATCATAGTTACTCCGCCAAAATGCCCCTGCATTGCTTGAGCAATACTTGGTATTACAATAGCAGACAATAAGAAATAAGCACCTAAAAATAACATGAAGTTTCCCAATATAATCGGATATGGTTTATCAGTTAATTTAACGATTATATTTGATGCAAAATAAGTAACAATCATTACAATCATTAAAGCAACCGCAACAACTATACTAAGTTTTTTAAATCCAAAACCTATAGTTGGTGCTACAATTAAAACAGAAGCAATAATTGATCCAAAACAACATGGACAAGGAGCAACAACAGCTAAACAGGTAGCAGTAGTTGTATTTTTATCATGAACTTTCCATTCTCTTATAGTAAATAATCCTGCAATAATCATAATAGATGCCATGATTATGTAAAAAACAGTATTGTAACTATAAATAGCTTCAGTAATCTGTTCGGCAAAGAATGATGCAATATATGTACATAATAAAACACCACCACCATAACCTATACAGATACCTGCGAATAATTTTTTTGACAAGTTAGCAAGACCGGATGCTAAACCAATTTTTATCCCAAAAATGATTACAGCCGCCAATACACCAAATTGCCATAATACACTCATCATATCCATATTAATTTCCTCGATATAATCAATAACAAATTAATTACACATAACCATTTCTACTTTAAAGTATATAAAATTTATTTTAAAAATGTATAATATTCAATAAAAAATATATTTAAAGCTAATAAAACATAATATAATATTATTAAAAATAAAATGAGGCCAATTTATGTTTTGGAATGAGAAAATCGAATGTATGCCAAGGGAAGAACTTGAAGAACTACAATTGAAAAAGCTTCAAAAAACAGTAAAACGAGCTTTTGACAAAATTCCATATTACAATAAAAAATATACAGCATGTGAAGTTTTCCCTGAAGATATTGAAACTTTAAAAGATATAGAAAAATTACCGTTCATCACAAAAGATGATTTAAGAGAAAGCTATCCTTATGGTCTTTTTGCAGTTGATATGAAAGACATAAAAGAAATACATTCCTCTTCAGGAACTACTGGAAAACCTGTAGTATCAGGATATACCAAAAAAGACTTGGATACCTGGGCAGAAACAACTGCAAGAGGTTTGGGAATGATGGGCATCGGTGAAAATGACATTATCCAAAATACTCATGGATACGGATTATTTACTGGCGGATTTGGTGTTCATTACGGATCACATAAAGTTGGAGCAACAATAGTGCCTATATCAACAGGACAGACCAGAAGACAAATCGAAATAATGAAAGACTTTGGAGTAACCTGTTTGATTGCAACACCATCTTACGGAATTCATTTGGCTGAAGTAGCTGAAGATGACGGAATCAATCCCAAAGATATGAATCTTAAAGCTATCGGATTTGGAGCTGAAATGTGGAGTGAAGAAATCAGACAAAAACTAGAAAATCTCTTTGGAGCACCTGCATACAACATTTACGGATTAACTGAACTTATGGGACCCGGTGTAGGAATGGAATGCAGTGCTCAAAAAGGATTGCATATAGCTGAAGATATTTACTATCCCGAAATAATTGATTCAGCAACCGGCAAAACCTTAGGAGAAAATCAGAAAGGAGAACTTGTATTAACAAACCTTGAAAGAGAAGGAATGCCGATAATCAGATTTAGAACAAAAGACTTAACTTCACTTAACTACGAACCATGTGAATGCGGAAGAACCAGTGCAAGAATGAGCAGAATAACCGGCAGAGCAGATGATATGATTAAAGTAAAAGGAGTAGCTATATTCCCATCTCAAATAGAAAAAGCATTACTTAAAGTAGGTGATGTAGAGCCTCATTATTTAATTATAGTTACAAGACCTGGAACTTTAGACCAAATAGAAGTAAAAGTGGAAGCTTCTAAAAACCTTTTCTTTGATGGAGTAAAGGAAATGGTTAATATTCAAAGCAAAATAGCCAAATCTATTGAAAATGAAACTGGAATAAGAGTAAAAGTAACATTAGTTGAACCAAAAAGCCTTCCAAGATATGAAGGAAAAGCTAAAAGAGTTATAGATAAAAGAAATTTACATTAAGGGGATTAAAATGAACAGTATGAAAGTAAAACAATTATCAATATTCTTGCAAAACAAAAAAGGAAGCTTATATGATGCTCTTGAAACTTTATCTGAAAATGATATAAATATAAGAGCTCTTTCACTTGCAGATACTTCTGATTTTGGTATTTTAAGAGTTGTAGTAGATAATCCTCAAAAAGGAGAAAAAGTACTTGAAGAAAACTATCTGGTCAAAACAACTGACATAGTAGCTATTGAAATGACAGATTCACCTGGCGGATTGTCATCTGTTTTAAAAACTATAAAAGAAAATAACTTAGATTTAGAGTATTTATATGCATTTACTCATGATAAAAAAGATAAAGCAATCTTACTTTTGCATACAGATAATTTAGATGCATTAATAGATGCTTTAATTAAAAATGAAATAGTTATAGTACCTCCAGAGGAAGTCTATAACTTATAAAAAAAGGTAAAATATTACCTTTTTAATTTTCATTATCTGCTGGTGGAGTGTAAACACGGCTAGCAAGTTCACTGTCAAGTGTATACATCAAATCAACAGAATTTTGTGCTCTTTTTACTTTACCTACCAATTCCATTGCATTTTCTTCCTCTTCAACTTGTTCTTCAACAAACCATTGCAGGAAATTATTGGTAGCATGATCTTTTTCTGTAATAGCAATATCAACTAAATTATTAATAAGACCAGTTACAGTTTGTTCATGAGATAATACATGTTCAAATGCAGCTAATGGAGAGTCCCATTTAGTTTGAGGTCCTTCAATAGCTTCCAAAGTAACAGAAGCTCCTCTCCTAATTATATAGTCATAGATTTTCATTCCATGTTCCAGTTCTTCCTGAGCTTGTACTCTCATCCAATTTGCAAAACCCGGCAAATCTTCATCTTCAAAATAAGAAGCCATTGACAAATAGAGATATCCAGAATACAATTCTGCATTTACTTGTTTATTTAATTCTAATTCCATATTATTAGAAAGCATATTATCACCTTTACTAAATAATTGGAAATACCTATTATATAAAATTTGAGATTATACGAATAAAAATAAACAAAATATATTAAATTAAAAAATTAAAAAATCACATAGTGTGTGGTAATATGGTTAAATGTAATAACTGTGGAACATCAATTGAAGAAAGCGACAATTTTTGTATGAATTGTGGAAATAAAATTGAAAAAAACAATGAACATGACATACTTCCATTAGAAGGCCACTTAAAATCGTGTGGGTTACCTATCAAAAATAGATGAAAACTACCAAGTTTTCTGACAGTTTATGATGTAAAAAACCACCACATCACTTACTAATTAACTAATAAATATTAATATTTTCTTTTTGAGATTTAATAACCATGAAAAAGTAAATTAAACAAACGAATTGTTGCAGTATCCACTAAATACAATTAATTTCTTATACGACATCTAAAATATTACTTAACAAATGCTCTTACAAAAAATTTATATAAATCTATTCAAAAACTTAGATTAATCAAAGAAAAAAGGTGATACTATAGAATACAATATTCCAATATATTTAGATATCAATTTATTACTAGATTTATTAGCATCTTTAGAAGATGGTTTTAGTACAGTTAATAAATTTACAACATCAGAACAAAATGAACATAATACTTCTAATAATAAAAATGTAGGATTTGGTTTTGGTCAATTTTTTAATTTAGGATTTGGAAAAACAAAAAATGACACTAATAGTTCAAGTAATGCTTCTGAAATTGAAAAATATTATACCTATGGGTCAATGATGAATAAACTACTAAGTAAACTTCATGAGAAAAAATTAGTTAAAACACTTGACGATGAAGAAAGTTGGAATCAATTAAGAATTTATGATTTTGTAGAAATACAAGGTAAGTTTAAACCCAATCCCCTTTCAGATTCATTAAATAAAATTAACAAAATGTTAGATTTAGCTATAAAAATAGCTCCCCTTGACAATAATAAGAATAGTAATAACAATAGAAATAATAGAAATAAAAAGAATAATAAGAATAATAAGAATAATAATCAAAATGACATTAAAAATCTTAAAAATATAACCGAAATGATAGAATCAATTAATAACTCACTAGAAAAAGAAAATTCACAAAAATACCTCGTTGAAATAAATTCTAACTACACTTGTATCCTAAATCTATTCAATGAATATATAAGAGATAATTCTGGATTAGAATTACCTTATGGAAATTTTAAAGTTTTAGGAAAAATAATTAAAAAAACAGAAGAAAATAAAAATTATAATCTCCTTGAAGAAACACCATTTGCATTAAGTGATGAATTGATTGATGCATTAATTGGCTCTTTAAAATTAATGAATGAACAAATGAATCTTCCAGAAATAAAAAAAACAATAAATGGAAGATGTATACAAATAATTCCAATCGCAATATATGTATAATCATTTTTTAATTATTTCACAAAACACACTTTAAAAAATAATATATTGCATGACAAATATATACTAAAGTTATGAAAACACCCGAATTACATGAAATAAAAAAAATATTAGGAAAACCCTATTTTGAAAATAAAGATTTCTTATTGTATAATGGGGACTGTACTGAACTAATGAGCAAGTTACCACCTAATTTAATAAATACAACAATTACTTCACCACCATATAACATTGGAAAAGAATATGAAAAAATAATGACTGTTGATGACTATATCAATTGGTGCTCATCTTGGATTGAGCAAATTTACAATTTAACAAAAAAAGATGGTGCATTGCTATTAAACTTAGGTTATCTAGAAGTTAAAGACAAAGGTAGAAATGTCCCAATACCATATCTATTATGGGATAAAACACCATTTTATTTAATTCAAGAAATAATCTGGAATTATGGTGCTGGAGTTTCATGTAGAAAAATACTATCACCAAGAAATGAAAAAATCTTATGGTATGTAAAAGATGAAAACAATTATACATTTAATTTAGACCCTATCAGGGACCCTAATGTTAAATATCCTAATCAAAAAAAGAATGGAAAATTAAGATGCAACCCTTTAGGTAAAAACCCTTCAGATGTATGGCAAATAGCAAAAGTTACATCTGGAAGTAAAAGGTCATCTAAAGAAAGAACAAAACACCCCGCACAATTCCCTAATGAACTTATTGATAAATTTGTTCAAGGTTTTTCAAATCCAAATGATATAATATTAGACCCATTTATTGGTTCTGGAACAACAGCAGAAATGAGTTTGAAATATGGTAGGAAATGTGTAGGATTTGAAATTAGAGAAGATTACTGTGAAATAACTGTTGATAGAATACAAAACAGCGATATTTACCAAACTACTTTATAGTATTATTAGGATAAACCTCCAATAATTTAGTTTCATAAATAATTGCTGGTAAATTAGCTTGTTGTCCAGTTTGAGCTTTTTGACCTCTCCAATCTTCATGATTCAACCAACCAAAACTAATTTTTCTTATTTTAGGATTGGTTGATTCATTAAATTTTTCAAAATTAACAGCTAAAAAATACCCTGTTTTAGATTTTTTAGGATTATCTGATTTTTGAGCATAACTCCTATTACCAAATATTCTTTTTTTATCAGAAGATGTTTTTATCTCAACAGAATAATCTAAATTGGGACGATAAACTAAATCTTTTTCTGAAACTTCTTTATCTTTAACCCAGTCATCAGACGAAAGTTTAGCTTTAAGATTAATAGGAATTAACTCATGCAATAAGAAACCCATTATTTGAGGAGTTGGAAAAATATCAACACCAATCTTAATATCATTTTTACCAAAAGAAGAATTAAAAATATCTTCCCAAGTTTCTAATACTGTATCAACCATTATATCCATATCTAATGGGTGATTTTTTATTAAATTACAAGTAATGTCAAACCACTCATCTTCATTTTTATTTTCATAAGGATTAATCATAATATTACTCCAAATCAACGAATATCAATCAATATTCTATTATGAAAACAATAAAGCAGTTAGTTTATAAAATATACATAATGTATAAAATATACATTAATTATTAAATGTACATAATTAGATAGAAAATAACATGAAAAATAATATAGTTAAAGCAAGAGGAAGGCATGGAACTTCATCTTTAGACCTTACACTCCCTACTAAGATTAAAAATCAAGAAAACATATCTGAAGGAGATTTATTCAAAGTAGAATCAAAAATTAAAGAAGATAAATTACAAATCATTTATACAAGGATATATAAAAACGAATAAAATCAATACATTGATTATTATATAAAATTATAAGATGAATTACATTTAATATTAAAAAAATATCGATTTTATATATGATACAATATCATTAAAGTTAGGCATCAAAATTATTATAGTTATAATTATAACTATCAAAAAAATTACTCATAAAATTAATATAATGCGTATTAAGAGTAACCCTAATTAAATGTCCAAATTGTAAAAAACAGATACTGAATGAATGGAAATACTGTCGTTTTTGTGGATATGACACAAATCAACCAAAAGGAACATCATTAATTAAAAAAATAGTTGATGATGTGGCTTATGATTCAAATGTTTTAAGATTTTGCACTTCCTGCGGTAAAAAATATCATGATGATTCAAGTATCTGTCAAAATTGTGGAAATGAAATTCCAAAACCAAAAGAGAATTATTTCGGAGACTTATCTTATGAAAACTTCCAATTACTTTATATAAACCAGATTCTTATTCCATTATCCACACATTACAGTACAAACTTTAGAAAAATTCTTATAAAAGACCATTTTAACATTTCATATGATGAAGAATCCCATATACTGTATTTACTAATTGAATATGCAATACGTAATCCTAATGAAAATATCATCCCATATTTTGAAAAAATATTAAATGAAACAAAAGAAAATTTTAAAGATATTGAAAATGCTGCTTTAAATAAAATAAAACCTCAAATAGAAGAATTATTTAATACAAAAGGATTAACCTTTAAAAACAAAAAACAGATTAGTGCTACTGAATACCAAACTATTAAAACACCAATTACAACAGATAAACACGGGGGAGGTACAAAAGCACTGGCAACATTTGGTTTCGGACTTTTAGGATATGCAGCTTCTTCAGGTGTAAAAACTGAAGTAAAAACTGAGAAAATTAAAACACAGGATGCGAAATACTGTTATACAACCATCAATATTTCAAAAAAATATGTGGATATTGATATTGCCGTATCCAGAGAAAATAACACTAAATTTATTCTAAAATGGAAAAATATATCCCTATTTAGCGATGATAACTACTTTGTATTAGATTCCGGAGAAACTTTTAAATGTGAACTTTACAGTGATGAAATTAATGAAATAATCACCTCATCACTTCTTGACATTGCAGTTACCCATGATTCCAGATTAATTCACAAATACCGTCCAGAAATATTATTAAAAGTACAAAAATTTTTAAATGAACTAATAAACCGGGAAATTAACAGTTCTAAAATAAATGAATCTTCAAAATCAACTGTTAATCTTGAAAAACTAATTGAAATGTATGATAAAGGATTATTAACTGATGAAGAATTTATTGCTATGAAGAAAAAAATTAATTAAAAAAAGAGGGTTTATTTAACTGCATTAATTACAGTTCTTCCACCCATATAAGGAACTAAAACATCAGGAACTTTAACACTTCCATCTTCCTGCTGATAATTTTCAAGTAAACAGCAGATAGTCCTTTCAGTAGCTATTGCAGTACTGTTTAAAGTATGTAGAGTCTGTGCATCTCCGGAACCTGCTTTTCCAAAACGTGTTTTGGTTTTTCTTGCCTGATAATCCTTACAGTTAGTACATGAAACTAATTCTCTGTAAGCTTTGGAACCAGGGAACCATGCCTCAAGATCATATTTGATAGCTGCATTATCATTAAGTGCTGAGGACACAATAGCTACTACCTGATAATGTAGGCCTAATTTCTGATATATTTCTTCAGTTACTTCAAGCAACTTTTTATGAGCATTTTTGGACTCTTCCGGAGTTGTGTAAATAAACTGTTCAATTTTTTCAAACTGATGAACTCTGAATATTCCTAAGGTATCTTTACCGTGAGATCCTGCTTCTTTTCTAAAACAGGTTGAAAGAGCACAATACTGAATAGGCAAATCTTCAGGAGCAATGATTTCATCTCTGTGAAGTGCAGCTAAAGTCTGTTCTGCAGTAGCTATCAAATATAAATCTTCATCAGCTACTTTATATAAAGTTTCTTCAAATTCACCTAATTCAGAAGTTTCTGCAGCTACTTCACCTTTAACGAAAAATGGAGTCTGAAGAGGAATATAACCTTTAGATTCCAATTCATTTAGAGCAAATTGAATCAAAGCTAAATTAAGATGTAAAATATCCTGCTTTAAATAATAAAACCTTGCACCCGCTATTTGAGCTGCTGTTTTCATGTCTGCACCATCAATTTTTTCAATTAAATCTACATGATTCAACGGTTCAAAATCAAATTCAGGAATTTCACCATATTTCTTTACAATTTCATTATCATCTTCAGTATCGGAAATCGGCACATCTTCATCAATAATATTTCCTACTTTATATCTGTAATCATCGCGTAATTTTTTATATTCCTCAATTTTAGGCCCTAATTCTTTAATTTCATTAGCTACTTCCTTAGATTGGGCAATGACTTCTTCTAAATTACCTTCTTCTTTAGCTTTTTTAAATGATTTAGATAATCTATTTTTTTCAGAACGTAAAAAGTTTAATCTTTTTTCCCCTTCTCTCCATAAAGTATCATATTCAATAACTTTTTCAGCAGTTTCTGTTCCTCTAAATCTTTTTTTCTCAGAATCAAAAATTAATTCCGGATTTTCTCTGAATAATTTTATATCTAACAAATATGTGTCCCCTAATTAGTTAATCATATTATAATTTATTTTTTTTATTTTTTATATTTAATGATTTTATAAAAAAAGCTTGAAAAGTTTTTAGACATATAAACTTGAAAAAATTTTAAAAAAATCTTTTAAAAGTTTGTATTTAGAAATAAAAGACATTTTAAAGTGATAATGTAAAAAATTTAAAGTTGAAAGAAGAGATTAATTAAAATCTCTTATAATTATTGTGTTTCCTGTTTGGAAGTCATTCCAGTAAGATGTAATAATGTATTTTCCACTCATTAATCTGATTCCTAAGCTTGCAATACCATCTTTATTAGTAACTTTGTGATAGAAGACACCATTTACATTAAATGATACATTTTGATTAGCAAATGGTTTACCTTGACCATCTAAAGTTAAAGCAGTGAAATTGCTGCCATCTAAGTATTTCATATCTAAATCTTTAGTTACTAAAGTCGAAATAACAGTTACATTATTACCTACATCCAAAGCATCATACATTGTTGTAATGGTATAGTTTCCCGGTCTTAAAGCTATTCCTAAGCTTGCAACACCATTTGGATCAGTTGTTTTAGTGTAAAATACACCATTGATGTTAAATGTTACATTTTTACCTACTGCTAAGGATCCGTTTTTATCATAGATAGTTGCTTGAAAAGCAGATGCATTCCTATAATATTTAGTTATATCATGAGCCGCAATTAATGATTTTACTGTTATGTTAAATCCTTTTTCTTCACCGGTTACAGGGTTGTAAGCAGTTAAAATGTAAGTTCCAGGTCTTAACATGATACCTAAATCAGTTACACCATCTTTATTAGTTGTTTTAGTGTAGAATACTCCATGGATGTTAAATTTAACAGTAGTGTTAGCTAGTGCTTTTCCAGTGCTGTCAGTGAATTTAGTGTAGAATCTTGTAGCGTTCTGATACATTTTAACTAAATTTTTAGCTATGATACTTGGATTAATAGTTACAGTGATATTTTTGGAGATTTTGCTGTATATATCAGATTCATTATAAGTTACAGTTACTGGATATATACCAGATTCTAAATTAAGTCCCATAGATGCAGTACCATTAGTATCAGTAGATTTAGCATAGTCCACACCATTAATATTGAAGTATATAGTAGCATTAACTATTGGTTTACCTTGAAAATCTGTTAATTTAGCAACTAAAGGAGTTCCATCATGATAAAACATTGCAACATCATCAGCACTTAAATTAAAATTAGGGACAACTGTTATGTTTCCTTTTTTAGCCATCAAATCATATTTAGCATCACCAGAGTAAGTTGTAGTGATATTATACTCCCCAACACCCAATCCCGGAATATTTACTTTTGCAGTTCCCTTAGTTACATTTGCAGTGTAATTTTCACTGTCAATTTCAACAGTGACGGTTCCAGTTGCATCTTCAGGCAAATCTACAACAACAGTAGAATTTACTCCCTCTTTAGTTTCAGGAACAGCAACATCCATATTATAATCAGATATTTTTAATACAGTAAATTTAGTTGTGTTTTGAGCACTATTATAATTGTCATCACCTATATATTTAACAAATACATCATAAATACCCGCTTTAAAATCAGATATCGTTTTAACTACACTGCCATTTTCAATAGCTACATTATAAACTTGATTATCAACACTAATGGTTACATTTCCAGTAGTATCACTAGCTAAAGAAACTGTGACAGTTACATTTTCACCAACTCTAATATCGTCAGCACCAACACTAACTGTTGAATTTATTTTATTAATCTTAAACTTGCCAGAATCAGCAGTTAAATTGTAATTATCATTTCCATCCCAAATAGCGCTAAAATTATAAACACCTGCTCCTAATTTATCTCCTAAAAGAGTACCTTTACCATTAACAACTTCTACAGTGTAATTTTTATTATTAATAGTGACAAATATGTTTTCAGTTAATTTAGCATTATTAACACCAGTTAAAACAGTGTCAATAACATATACATTACCATAATCAACATCATTAACAATGACATTTAAAGAGGCATTTGCTTTAGCTACTTTAATATTTTTAGTTGCATTAACTGAAGTGTATTTATCACTACCTTCATATTTAACCATAATCATATGATTGCCAGAATCTAAATCTTTAACAGCATAATTAGCTTTACCATTTACAATAACAAGAGTTTTTTCAACATCATCAACAGAAAAAATGACATTATCATTAACATCCTCAGGCAAAACAATATTAACAATTGCATTTTGGCCAAAAACAATATCATTAACAAGTACATCTATTCTAGGAGCTATTTTATTAACTTTAAAACTACCTGAAGTATTCGTTCCATTATAATTATCATTTCCGCTCCAAGCAGCACTAAAATTATAAACTCCTGCAGGTAATTTATCACCAATATCTATGCTTCTACCATTAACAACTCCCACAGTGTAATTTTTATTATTAATCGTCACATCTACCATGCCTGTTAATTTATCATTATTTGCACCATTTAATATAACCTCAATAATTAAATTTTCACCATAATCAACATTTTTAATAGCTACCTCAAGCTTTGGTGATGCTTTAGCTACATTAATGTTTTTAGTAGAATTAACACTAGCATATTCTTTATTGCCCCCATATTTAACTAAAAGTGTATAATTATCAGAAGATAAATTAGAAATAACTTGGCTGGCTTTACCATTTTTAACAACAGAAATGTAATCTTTATTATCAATAGTAATAGTTACATTACCACTAGCTTCTTTAGGTAAAATAACATCAACAGTTAAATTTTGGCCAAATGTAATATTATTAACAATTACATCCATTGTAGGAACCATTATAGATACTGTAAAAGTTGCATTAACATTTACTGCATTATAATTGTTATCACCACCATATTTAACAGCTACATTATAATCACCTACTTTAAGTCCGCCTATTACTTTAATTGCCTGACCTTCATTAATAGCTACTGTATAGTTCTGATTATCAAGTGTAATAGTTACATTGCCTGTAGCATCACTATCTAAATTAACACTAATAGTTGCGTTTTCCCCAACTTTAATATCTTTAACATCAACAACAAGTGCAGGATCTATTTTATTAACTTTAAAACCGCCAGAAATATCAGTTCCATTATAGTTATCATTTCCAGCCCAGGTAGCACTGAAATTATACAATCCCACAGGCAGCTTATCAGCAGAAACATTTCCCTTACCGTTAATAACCACTACAGAGTAATTTTTATTATTAATTGTTACAATTACATTACCGGTTAAATTAGTATTATTTACACCTTTTAAAGTAGCATAAATAGTTAAATTTTCACCATAGTTAACATCTTTAATAAATACATTAAGATTTGGATTAGCTTTAATAACATTTACAGTATGAAAAACTTCAACTGCTTCATATTTATTATTGCCCCGATATCCAATTTTAATATATTGAATACCTGCTTCTAAATCAGTCATATTCCATAATGATACGCCTTCATCGTCAATTTTAACATAATAATAAATTTCACCAACAGACATCAGCACCCAACTAGGATTAGCATCCTTAGGTAATTCAACTTTAACAGTTAAATTTTCACCAAAGATTATACTATCCTCAGCAATTACATTCATTTTAGGCTTTTCTTTAGATACAACAGTATTATTCCCATCATACTTAAAAAAAGCATTATTACTGTTTTTATTTTCTAAAACGCCTCCATCTTTTCCATCATATAACACATTAGAAGTGGCATTTAAATTTTTCCCATCAGTTATGTAAAACTCATCATTTACTGTGTCATTAACCATACTGGAAGTTACATTTTCTGCATTAACTGCCGAAATAGATAGTATGAATAAAATCATAGTTGAAATTATTAAAATTTTACTTTTAAGCATTTTCTACCTCCCAAAATAATAAAAAAATATTATTTCTCAATATACTTATTCCTTTAAAAAATGTAGAAACAAATATCGTAAAAAAACATGAATAACAAAACATCATAAAAACAATCTTCTTATACAAACAAATGTATATGCATTTAAATATTTATATATTGTTAAAAATAATAGTATTTGGCTTTAAAAAAGTAAAAGAGATATTATAAATTTATTCTAAAAATGATTTGAAAAATTTTTCAAAATCCTCATCATCCATAGGTTCCGGTGTTGTGAAAACTTTATTCTCCATAATATTTGTAGCTAAGACATCATATTCATTAGCTTCCTTAGATTCAGGGTATTTTTCTACAACGGTTTTTGCATCTAATTCACTTTCCTGAATTAAATTACTTCTATTGATAGTTCCAATAATACGAGTGCCTATCTTTGATGCAAATTCACTGACAATTTCCTTTTCATGATCAACATTTCTGCAGTTGCAGATTATTCCGCTTAAATTTCCTTTAAGTTTTTTAATTCCTTTAACAATATTATTGGCCGCATATAAAGACATATATTCTCCGGAAGTTACAATTATTACTTCATCAGCGTACTTTTCACGTAAAGGTACTGAAAAACCTCCGCAAACAACATCTCCAAGTACATCATAAATGACTACATCCAAATCCTTATCAAAAACCCCTAAGTTTTCAAGTCTTTTCATAGCTACTATTACACCACGTCCTGCACAGCCAACACCAGGTTCAGGACCTCCGCTTTCAACACATAAAATATCATTGTATCCTTTTACAACAATATCTTCTTCACCAGGTTTTCTGTTATTTTTAAGTGTGTCTACAACTGTCGGGATTCTTCTGCCACATAATGTACGTGTTGTATCAGCTTTTGGGTCACATCCTATAACCAAACAGTTCAAATCATTATTTGCATAAACTGCAGATAAATTAGCTACTGTTGTACTTTTTCCAATTCCGCCTTTTCCATAAATAGCTATCTTTTTAATCAATTTAATTTCTCCTTTTATGTATTATTCTTAGACCTGATGATATAATTGCACATGCTGTAATAAATATGCATAACATTAAATTTACAGTTACAGAAACTTTAAAGAAGTTTAATAAAACAATTACACATGGAAGAGCATAAAACATTAAAGCTACTAAAGTTCCAAATTTTTCATATTCCAAGCCTTCAGAGCTTGTTTTGAAAAACTCTATTAATTTTAAGGTTATTATAATTAAAAACCAAAAGGGCAATAAATTTGCATAACATAATGCAAAAGAGCTTAATATAATAAATGCAAAATCTGATAAAACATCTACTTTTGCTCCCTTATTTTTATTATCTATTTTGTATCTGCGAGCTATTCTACCATCTAAAACATCACTTAAAACAGCTAAAAAGTAAATAACCAGTATAACGAACAGATTGCTGTTTAAATAAAAAACACCATAAGCAAATAAAATTCCGAAAATTATCCTAGACAAACTTAAAGTATCTGCCAAATGCCGTTTATTCATAAATATTACCTTTTAACCAGTTTATAAACAAAATCATGCTCTCTTACTTTTGTTGAAATAGCTACTCCCACATTATTACCTTTTTCAACATTTTCAACATTTTCACCATTAATCTGCATTGAATCAATTTTATGTTTTATGGAACCTGTAGTTTTTCCCTGTATTAAAATTTCATCTCCAATAGCTAAATCATCCCATATTTTAAGTTCTGCAACTTTCACTTTGTTAAAATAATTAACAACCTGACCAATATCTTTTTTAATGAATTTTGACTGGTTATTCTCACTTGTTTCAAAAGGAGTGTTGAAGTAAAATCCGGTGTCAAAACCGCGGTTAAATACACTTTTAAGCTCTTCAATCCATTGAGGATTTATTTTGTACTCTTTAGGACATTCATAATACTTATCAATAGCCTGCCTGTAAACATCAGTTACCATTGCACCATAATCAGGACTTCTGGCTCTTCCTTCTATTTTAAATGAATCAATTCCCGCTTCAATTAGCTCCGGAATATGTTCTATCATCATCATGTCCTTTGGTGAAAAGAAGTTCGTTCTGTAGCTGTCGTCATATGATTTGGATATTACAAATGACTCGTCATTAACTTCAGAGAGGTTTATTACACTGTCATTATTATCCTCTTCAAAAGTCATCGTCCAGTTTTTACGGCATGGCTGCAGACAGTCACCACAGTTTGCACTACGGCCATACAATTCTGAACTTAAAAAACATCTGCCAGATATTGCCATGCACATTGCACCATGTATAAAAACTTCTGTTTCAATTGGAGAATTTTTAACTGTCTTTTTAATATCTTCCAAACTAAGTTCCCTTGATAAAATAGCTCTTTTAGCACCTAACTTCTTAAGTGTTTTTAAGATGAAAGAATTGGAAATATTTTCCTGAACACTTATATGTGCTTCAAGTCCGTTACCAACAACTTCTTCTATTAATCCTATATCTGATAAAATAATCCCATCAATTTCAGATGCTGCAATTTCCCCCAGGTTATTTTTCAATTCCATAGCTCTATCTTCATTTAAAACAACATTGCTGCACAAATAAGTTTTGGCTGAATATTCTTTAGCTATTTTAGAAACTTCAGATAAATCATTTAAAGAAAAATTTTTAGCATTTGCCCTCATATTAAAGTCATCAAGACCAAAATAAGTGGCATCCGCCCCATTTTCTAAAACTGCCCTAAGGGAAATAAAATTTCCTGCAGGAGATAACAATTCAACCATAATATCTTAAGGTTTATAATATGTTTCAGCTTCAATATCATCAGGAAGCTCTGTCGGATAACATTCATTTAAACAACCCAAACATAAATCTTCTTTAGGCATTCCAATAGCTTTTACCAGTGATTCCAAACTGATATATCCTAAAGTATCAATATCTAACTGTTGCCTTATCTCTTCAACAGAATAATTAGCTGCAATTAATTCTTTTTTACTTGCCATAGCTACACCATAATAACACGGAGCTATAACCGGAGGACAGCCTACCAAGAAGTGTATTTCAGCAGGTTCTGATTCCTTTACAAAATCAATTAAAGATTTGGAAGTTGTTCCTCGAACAATACTGTCATCAATTAAAACTATTTTTTTACCTTTAATAGCTTCTTTAATTGGATTTAATTTAAGTCTGACAGCCAGTTCACGTTCTTCCTGAGTAGGCATGATAAAAGTCCTTCCAACATACCTGTTTTTAATTAAACCTTCACCATAAGTAATTCCAGAAGCTCTTGAATACCCGATAGCTGCAGGAATTGAAGAATCAGGTACAGGAATAACTACATCAGCATCAATCGGAAACTGTTCATATAACTGTTTTCCAATGTTTAATCGTGTCTGATATACATTAACATTATCAATTGTACTGTCAGGTCTTGCAAAGTAAACATATTCAAACATGCAATGAGCAAGAGGAGTTGAATCGGCCAATTCCAGCATGGAACTGCGAATTTCATTATTTTCAAAATATATAATTTCTCCAGGTTTTACATCCCTTATGAATTCAGCATTAATTACATCAAAAGCAACAGTTTCAGAAGCTATAATAAAATCATCCCCTCTTTTAGCTATTGCTAAAGGTTTTATTCCAGCAGGACCTCGAACCCCATATAACTCACCATTAACAAGTATAGTTAATGCATATGATCCTACTAATTTTTTAGAAACTGCTTCAATGGATTCTATAATACTTTTACCATTAGCATAATGTTCCTTTCTTAACATATAACAGATTACTTCAGAATCTGTACCTGATTTAAACTCATAACCTTCACGAATAAGCTCATCTCTTAATTCAGCAGAATTTACAATATCTCCATTATGAGCCATAGCTATAAACCCATCATCAAAATCAGTTACAAAAGGTTGTGAATTTTCAAGTTTGGATTCGCCTGTAGTTGAATACCTTACATGACCAATAGCCATGTTTCCCTGAAGATTATTAATTTCATAATCCTTAAAAACATCAGTCACTAAACCCATACCACAGTAATAATTTAATCCCTTATCTGGACTAAAAGTAGCCATTCCTGCAGATTCCTGACCCCTATGCTGAAGAGCATATAAACAATAATAAACCAAAGAAGAAACATCCTTAGAATCATCTACAGAATGTATTCCCACAACACCACATTTATCTTGCATTTCCCCTTGCATTGACAATCTCCCATATATCATATAATATTAATTATAAATTTTCTTTTTAGTAGTATAAAATTATAGTGATTTAATCCCAAAAATTTTCAAAATTATTTGAGATATCATAATCATCTTCAACTTCTGAAGTTTTATTTAAATCTTTTTTTAAATCCTCTTCATCATTTCCAACAAAGATTAAAGCTGTTTTAATAATTTTCAGCCAGTCTATTGCATCCTGTCTTGACTGAGCACCAATATAACCCTGACCAACAATAATATTTTCCGGTTTAAACTTATTTGTAGCTATTGTAACTTTATCTGCATCTGCAAGATTTTCTCTAAAGACTTCCTGCCACAAATCATTTAAATTGTAAATTTCAAGAAATTCCTTTGAGTAAATATCCTCATAACGGGACTTGAAAGAAGTAAAATCAGATTTTAAATTATCAATAGTTTCCTGCAATTCCATATTTTTTAAAGATACATCATCATAATCTTCAATAAGTTTATTGTAATCATCAAGTAAGCTATTGTATTTATGAGTTAAATTTAATAATTTATTTTCTAAAGTATGTACATTAACTAAATTTAAAGAATAAGATAAAGCTGCACGTATAATTGAATTCAATATTTCATTAGCGGCTAAATTTGAGTCAACAGTTTCATTTTTAATAATGTTATTATAATCAAATAATCCAACATGATTAAAATCAGTTTTTAAATCATTGAAAAGTAAATTGTAATTCTCATCCTGGCCATAACCTCCAATGAGAATAATATCTCCACCAGCAGCTACTTTTTTTGCTATTTCAAAATTATTTGTAGGAATAATTGAAGAAACAATTATATTATAATCATTTTCAAGCTGAGTATTATCTACAGATTTAGATACAACTTCAGCAATATCCAATCCGGACACAATTATACGTACATCAACTTTTGAAATTACGCTATTTTCATTTTCCATAGCTATAACCTAGTCCTGATATATTTTTTTATGCCAGTTCCAAGCAGATTCAACAATAGTTTCCAAATCGTACTGTGGAGTCCAACCTAATTTATCTTTAATTTTTGTTGCATCAGCTATTAAAATATCAGGATCTCCTTCACGGCGTTCATCTAATTTAACCGGGAAATCTTTTCCAGTTACTTTTTTAACCATGTCAATTACTTCTTTAACAGAAAATCCTTTTCCATTACCTAAATTAAATACATTAGATTCGTTTTCATTACATAAATATTCATAAGCATCAATGTGAGCTTTAGCCAAATCATTTACATGAATATAATCACGGACACATGTTCCGTCTGGAGTATTATAATCAGTTCCAAAAATAGAAATGGAATCTCTTCTTCCAATAGCTGCATCTAATACTAAAGGAATTAAATGAGTTTCCGGTTCATGTAATTCCCCAATTTCACAATCAAAATCACATCCTGCAGCATTGAAATATCTTAAAGCCACATAATTAAAATCTCCTTTTGCAGCTTCACGTTCCAATGCCTTTTCAGTTATGAATTTAGAATGACCATACGGATTAATTGGTTTTAATTCCTGATCTTCTGTAATAGGAACCTTTTTAGGGTTTCCATATACTGCAGCAGTAGATGAGAGAATAAACTTATTAACACCAAATTCTCTCATTATTTGTAAAAGATTAATTGTATTTTTATAGTTATTTTTAAAATATTTTTGAGGTAATTCAACGGATTCAGCTACTGATGAAAATGCTCCAAAGTGCAAGACCCCATCAATATCATACTTTTCAAAAACTTCTCTTAAATCTTTACTTCCAAAGTCGTAGTTTTCAAAATGTCCCCATTTAACAAAGTCTTCATAACCTTTAACAAGATTATCAACAACGACAGTTTCATAACCTGCCTGATTTAGGGCTTTATTAGTATGAGCACCTATGTAACCTGCTCCACCAGTAACTAGAATCACAAAATCACCTTAAATAAATTTACCTAATTTCAATAAAGCTTTAGGAGACACTTTAACTAAAGCTTTAACAAGTTCAGTAGTTGAAATTTTCTCAAAGTTAACATCCTGGAATGCATGAGCAATATTGTCAAGTTCTTCATCAGATAAAGTTAACATGTACTCCTGAACTTTTTTATATTTGTCAATTTCATGAGATAAATCATCACGAGCTATTTTGTCATATTTTTTAAGGAATTTTTTAGAATGATTACCTTCTTTAATAGATTCAGCAGCGACCTGACCCGCATACATTCCTCCAGTCATACCGCTGATAATTCCTCCACCGGTTAATGGGTTTACCTGACCTGCTGCATCCCCACAAACCAAAATGTTATCATCATACATTTTTTTAGGCATTCCGCCAACAGGATCTCCACCAACATTTAATTCAACAGCCTGAGCATTTTTAGTTGCCGGACATTTAGCTATAAAATCATCTAAGTATTCAATAGCTGGTTTTGTTGCTTTATGCTGGAGAATAGCTAAACCTACATTAGCTATGTCATCACCTTTAGGGAAAATCCATACATATCCTCCAGGTGCACATGAACCGAAATAGAATTCAATAACTGCTTCCCTGTCAAATTCAACATTTACCATTTCATATTGAACTCCAGATTCCATTTCTTTAGCTTTTGCACTACCTTTAAGACCAGCCCATCTTGCAACATGACCTTCAGGACCATCTGCAGCAATTACTATTTTAGCTTTAATTTCTTCAGTTTTGCCCATAGATTCTGTAGAAACAATAAAGCCATCTTCAATTTTATCCATTCCAGTAGCTAAAGTTTTGATTCTGATTTCAGCTCCTGCTCTTGCAGCATCCATAGCCATATGTTTATCAAAGACTTTTCTTTCAAGAATGTAACCTGCTTCAGGTAATTCAATTTCTTCTTCTGTTAACCATACATCAGTTCCGTCAGGAGAAGTAAGTCTTACTCCATCAATTTCTTTAGTAATCCAGCGTGGGCTTGGTTCAATACCAAGTTTTGCAAGACCTTTTTTAGAAACACCTTCAGCACATCTTTTTGGAGCACCTATTTCAGATCTTTTATCAACTAAAATAACTTTTGCTCCACCAAGAGCTGCATGTTTTGCTGCTGAAGAACCTGCTGGTCCTCCACCAATTACTAATACATCAGTTTCAATCATAGAATAATCTCCCTAATCTTCTTTCTCCAAAGCATTAATAGGACAAGCATCAACGCATGTACTACATTCTCTACACTCACTTTCATCAAATACTAAGCTATACTCTTTAACTTGTATTAAATTTCTCGGACAAACACCTGCACATTCTCCACAGAATGAGCACCAATCTTTTACAATCATAAATTAAGAGTCTCCTTTTTTTATAAAAAATAAAATAGTTTATGTTATGAATAATTAAGTTTATTATAATATTTAAATTCTTTTACACAACTTTTTATCTAACTAAAACAACAGGAACATCAGAAGTTCTTAAAAGCCTTTCACTAATGGAACCAATCTGATTTTGAGATACTTCATTTTCTTCAAAAGAAACAAATCTTTTGTTATCTGAACCAAATGCATGAATAACAACTAAATCAGCACAGGTCTGATTAATAATAAATTTCATGTCTCTTAAAGCATCAGCAGTTAATAAATGCTCAACAGTTTTTATTCCTTCAGCATTAGCTTTCTCAGTAACTTTTGCTAAAATTTCATCACCGCTGTCTTCTGATTCATCATAACTGCTAAAAGAAAATTCTTCCAAAACATGAATGGCAGCTATTTTGGAACCAAATTTTTTAGCTATTTCAATAGCTACGTCAGCTGCCTCATATCCATATTCAGACCCATCAACAGGAACTGCAATAATATCAAACATTTAATTAATTCTCCTTTAAATAATCAGCATGACATAAGTTAATAAAGTTGTCAACAGCCTTATCAACATCTTCACTATCATCTACTATTTTGCCGTCTTCCATAAGGAGAGTTCTATTACTTACTTCCTTAACAAAGTCAGTATTATGTGAAATCATTATAATGGTAATATTATATTCCTTAGATATTTTTTTAAGAGAGTTGGCTACAATCCTTAAAGTAATTGGATCTAAATCACCAAACGGTTCATCTAAAAGTAGGAATTCAGGTTTTGAAATTAAAATCAAAGCAAGCATTACTCTAACTTCCTGACCACCGGATAATTCATATGATTTTCTATATAAAATATCCAAAGGCAAATCAAGCAATTCAAAAATATCTTTTACTGCTTCTTTAGTAGCTGTTTCCGGGAATTTAGGGAATAAATCTTCTAAAATATCTGGCATTAAACCAATTTTAGCTAAAAGGTCTCTTGCTTCACTTTCAGGCAAATCAATTAAAGCATAAAGTGAGTCCAATAATTCTTCGCCTAATCCTAATTTTTCAGCTTTTTTTCTTGCCTGTTTTACAACATTCTGATTTTTATAACCTAAACGAGTAGCTAATTGACTTAAAACAGTTGCATAATAACTTAGGGCAAATTCCTGATACATAAAACCTAATTTTCTTCTTACATCCATACGTTGCATACTTGGCATTGAAATATCTACCCAATCGCCATCTACTTCATAAACAACCTTTCCTTTATCAGGCAATTCCAAATCAGCCAGCATTCTAAGTAAAACTGTTTTGCCTGCTCCACTAGGACCAATAAGACTTACAATATTTTCCTTTTTGACATCAAAGTTTACATCCTTAATCTGTAAAACCTCTCCTCCAGAGAACAGATAGAACCTTTTATAAATATCTTCTACTTTAATAACGGTTTTATCAGTTGAAATGTTTTCAATATCTACAGGGGCTTCCATTTTACTTAAAAACTCATCAATAATCTCATCAGGATTGCCATCTTTTTTAATTTCACCATTTTCAAGTAAAATAACTCTATCCGCCAAATATCTTTGAATTTCAGGTAAATGAGACACAACAACAACTGTAATATTTAATTCTTCATTAATCTTTTTAACAGCATCAAGAATTTCTTGTTTTGTTTTAGGGCATGCCATTGTAGCAGGTTCATCAAGAAGCAATACTTTTGGCTGTTTTGCAAGCTGTCTAGCTATAATCAATCTTTGTTTTTCACCACCACTTAATACGGCAGCATAATGATCAGCTTTATCAGTTAAAGAAACCATGTCCAATATCTTATCTGCTTCATCACCAAATTCACTTTCAGCTACATTAAAATCCGTGCTTTCTTCATCAAAATATTTACGAGCATATAATTTTCTTAAAACATTTTCACGAACTGTTTCCGGCCATATACCGAATGACCTTTGAAGATGAATAGCTGTTTCTTTTTTAAGTTGATTATAATAAAATTGAGAATCACCAGCATGAACAGTTGCATCACCAACAGTTATGCATCCTTCATCGAGTTCTTCAACTCCTCTAAGCAATCTTAAAAGAGTAGTTTTACCAGAACCGCTTCTTCCCATTATTCCAAGGATTTCTCCTTCTTTAACTTCAAAACTAATATTTTTAATTCCGATAACTTTATCTTTGTTATCTAATTCATATGTTTTACTAATATTGTCAACTTTAATCATTTTTTATGCCCCAACAATAATATAAATAATTTTATAATTGAAGCTATATATATTTTAATTAAATATATTTTAAAATAAGTGATTAAAATGACTAATAACAATAAAATTCAAGAATATATTGACACTTTAGAAAATGACAAGCTAATGATTGAAACACATTTTGCAAATATTGAAAGAATATTAAAAGAAAATACTGATTTGAACCAGGAAAAAGTAATTGCTTTGTTGTCTAATTTCAATACTTTCAATATCCAATATGATCAGTTATGCCATGATTTAATTACATTTATAAAAATATTCCAACCAGATAAAGAAGAAATAAGGATATATAAAACTGAAGAGCTTATTGAATTGTTAGAAGCTAAAGTTAATGAAGTTTCCAACTAATAATTATAATTAATAACCACACTACCTGTTGAACTAGTAGTTGAGTTTTCAGCTACTACATTTCCATTTTTAAGAAGTTCTACTTTAAGTTCATTAGAACTGCCGTCTGATTTTTCAATTACAATATTTACTTTATCCCATGGTGCACAATCTAAATTGTATGATTCATCACCATGACCTGATACTTCACGAATATAATTTGGATCTCCTACTTTACCTGACCAGGTTCCATTATACATTATATGTGCCTGATAAGGATAATTGGAACCTTCCTGTACTTTTTCATCAGCAGAAATAACATTTAATGAACTTTTATTATCCGGCTGAGTTGAGTTATAAATAAATGAAAATAATAATAATGCTATTACCACAATTCCTAAAACAATAGCTATTTTTTTACCTGTGCTAATATTCCATCCATTGTCTGATTTATTATCAGAATTAGCAGTTTGTGGATTTTTAATAGGATATGTACAATTTTCACAATATACTGAAATATCGTTATTTTCATATCCACATCTCGGACACTTAACCATAATATCTAATTCCCAATAAATTGTTTTTACTGTATAAAACTTATTAAAATTCATCATATTTAAATCTAATTGAAAAAAATAGAATTTTATAAAAAATCAAATAAGAATGACTAATGATAATAATCATAAACATTAGCAGCTGCTTTCTTATTCATGCCTTTTATTTTAGCTAATTCATCAACAGAAGCATTTTTAACATTGTCAATAGTTCCAAATTCCTTTAAAATATTAATCTTACGTTTTTTACCAATGCCCTGAATATCATCTAATGAAGATTCACTTATATTATCACTTCTTAATTTTCTATGGTATGTGATTGCAAATCTGTGAGATTCATCTCTAACCTGCTGAAGCAAATGCAAAGCTTTATTATTTTTAGGAATAATAATTGGCCGTTTAGAATTAGGAATATAAATTTCTTCAAATTCCTTAGCTAGCCCAATAATAGGAATGTGGGCTAAATTAAGCTCATCTAAAACCTCACAAGCCATACCTAACTGACCTTTACCACCATCAATAACAATTAAATCAGGCTCTTCATCTGTGTCAATCATTTTTAAACGACGTGTTAACAATTCTTTCATCATAGCAAAATCATTAGGTCCCGGAGTTTCAATTTTAAAACGTTTATATTTCTTTTTATTTGGTTTCGCATTTTTAAAAGAAACTTTTGAACCAACAGCAAATTTACCTGAAATATTACTTATATCATAACCCTCAATAATTCTTGGAAGTTTATCAAGCTTCAGATACTTTTTAAGTTCGATCAATGAATTTTCCATAGCTTTCTTCTGATGCTTGATAATTTCAGCATTTTTTTGAGCCATATTAACAAGTCTGAGCTTTACACCTTTCATAGGCACTTTAATATAAACTTTATTACCTCTTAAGTCACCTAACCATTCTTCAAGCAATTCAGCATCATCAATAGGTTCATTTAAAAGAATCTGTTTTGGAATATGGCGATTAAATCCATAATATTGCTGAATAAATGCAAATAATATTTCAGAATTTGATTCGTATTGTGATCCGCTCATTAAAAAGTCATCACGCCCAACAATTTTACCGTTTCTGATAGGCATTATAATAACTACAACTTCGTTATCATTAGGAGCAATAGCTATTACATCCTGATCCAAATCATCATCTACCAAATCAACAAACTGCTTTTCCATAATTTCTTCAATGGAAGTTATCTGATCTCTTAAAACAGCTGCCTTTTCAAACTGCTCATTTTCAGCTGCCTTCGCCATTTCTTTTTTAAGATTTTTAACAATGACAGAATACTTTCCCTGAAAAAACAAATCAATTTTACTGATTATTTCATCATACTCCTCTTTTGAAATTTCACCCGAACATGGAGCATAACATAAATCAATCTGAGAATTTAAGCAAGGCCCATCCATATTTCGACAAGTTCTAATTTTAAATAATGATTTTAAGAATTTTACTGTCTTTTTAACAGAAGTTACATCTGTAAATGGACCATAATATATTCCGTTTTTTGTAATGTTTCTTGTGATAATTAACCTTGGATATTTCTCAGTTGTAATTTTAACATAAGGATATCTTTTATCATCCTTAAGCTGTATATTATACCTTGGACGATGTTTTTTAATAAGATTAGCTTCTAATATAAGAGCTTCCTTTTCAGAATTAGTTACAATATATTCCAAACTGTCAAAATGACTCATTAAAATTTGAGTTTTGGGCCTGTCCAGTTTTTCTCTGAAATAAGACCTGACTCTGTTAATAAGGTTTTTAGCTTTGCCAATGTAAATAATTTCATCATTGGCATCTCTCATTATATAAACACCCGGTTTTTTAGGTAAATTTTCCGGAGATTTAACTTTTGTTGACATGATTTTACACTATTTTAACTCAAGAGTATCATTATCTAACTTGACTTTATTATCAGCTATCATTAAATCTAAAACACTGTTAATTTTATTAGCTGTCTTTTTGGAAGTTGATTTAAATCCAAAATTCCTTGAAACTTCTTTTGGTAATGTTTTTGCAGAGATTGATTGTTTATGAACTAAAATTCTTTCAATATTTTTAGCTATTTCCTCATCAGAAATTAAATCAATATTAGGTTTATGTCTTTTTCTGATGCATACATCATTGCTTGCAGAATCATATAAAAAGTCACCAATTTTAATAATGTTTCCCGCATCTTCAGATGCACTAATAGCACCATTAACTGCTTTTTTCAAATTAGCACCAGCTCTTTTAATATTACAGCTGTCTTTAACTCTTTTAATAACTTCACTAACATGAACTGGACCTTCTATTTTTACAATTTTATCAATAGACTTAGCTACTTCTTCACTGGACTTTTTAAATAAATCCTCCTGTGATGTTAAACCAATATCTTCAGCCTGTTTATACTCTGCAATTTCATCTTTAAGTTTGACTTTTCCCGGAAGTTTTTTATCATCAAATGCTTTTAATGTATTGTTATTTTTAAATCTTTCCTTTTCAATTTCAACATAATCTTCATTAGCTGTTTGAATAATATCTTCCAAAGCTTGATCTTGCATTTGCTGTCTTCTTTTCTCTTCATGAATCGGAATAATAACATTTTCATCACTAGCTATTTCTTTTTTAAGTGCTTCCATCAATTTTTCCTGTTCATATCTTTTTTCTTCAGCTTCAGCAAAAGTTAATTCTTCTGTTTCATCATTGGAAAAGACATACTCATCTTCATCATGTTCAGGAGTTATATAATCATCTGGATTATATTCTTCAGTTCTGTCAATTACAGCTACATATTCTGCAGGTGTTGGATTTTCAATTTCTTTTAATGATTTATTAATATATTTTACTTCATTTTTTAAATCAACAAGAGAATCTTTAACAGATTTGTTTTTATTATCATTTGTTTTATGGTAAATATTGTTCTTTTTAAGAGGATTGGTAATGCCACTTACTCCCTGATAATAATCATCTTGATTAACTGATGTAGATGTAGTTGATGTTTCCTGTGAAATATTATCATCCTGTTGAGTATACTGATTTTCATCATCATAATCTTGATAATTATCTTTATCAATTATATTTACTTCAATGTCTTTTTCATTATTAATATCTGAAATTACTTCTTCAAAAGCATTAGCTACAATATCAGAAGCTACATTATGAATATCTTCATCATCTAAATCTACATTAGATTTAAATTTTAGATTTTCATATAATTTCTCACCATCTTGTGAATTTTCATCAATAATTTCAGGTTCTACAACATACTCATCCTTAGGAGTTGGCCTATGTAACTTAGGATTTTCATTCTCCATTATTTCACCACCTACAGTTTCAATTTCCTCTTTTTCCAATTTAGATTTACCAATAATCGCACTAGCTATTGTTCCATGTTCTTTGTTTTCCAATCTTTCATTATCAAAGAAAATACTTTTAATAGAATTATTTTTAGATTTCTTATTATCTGATTCTATAGGATTTACTTCTTCATCAAAAGATTCATTAACCTCTTCTTTAGATTTTAACTCGTCCTCTTTAGAATCAATATCATCATTATCACGATTAATATCTTCTTTAGGTTCTGAAGCTTTTAACTCGTCCTCTTTAGAATCAATATTATCATTATCACTATTTTTAGCATTAACTTTTACATCTTCTGCTTTTTCTTCAGGTTTTGAATCAATTTTATCATTTTTAAGATCTAATTCATCTTCATTTTCAATATTTTTACTAAATTTAATATCATTTATTTTTTCAGTATTTTTACCTGCATTTTTCTTTTTAGATTTGAAAATTGAACTAATACCAAAACCTTTTGATAAAGATTTTTTAGATTTATTTTTATCTTTAATATCTTTAGTTTCATCATTTATAGACTCTTGAGAACTTTCTTCTTTAACTTCAGAGAAATCTTCTTTTTTAGATTTTAAAGAATCATCATCTTCCTCAGAAGAAACAACCCCAACATCAGAAACTACACTCTCCTCAAATTCAGAATCATCATCTTCCTCAGAAGAAACAACCCCAACATCAGAAACTACACTCTCCTCAAATTCAGAATCATCATCTTCCTCAGGAAGAATAACCTCAACATCAGAAACTTCATCTTCTCCAGATTCAGATTCAGTACTATTTCCTTCAAATAAATAATCATCATCTTCAACATCCGAAGAATCATTTTTATTTTCATTAAATTCCAAATCCTCTTCAGGAGGAATAACTTCAATATTTTCATCCTCACCAATATCAGAAGTTGATTTTTCATTTTTTTTTTGTTCTTCAAGCTCCTTTTGTTTTGCAAGACGTAATTCTTCAGCTAATTTTTCAGCTTCTTTTTTCCTTTTTTCAGCCAGTTTTTTAGCTTCTTCAGATTTGCGTTTTTCCTCTTCACGTGTTTCTTTAATAGCTATTTCAACAGCTTCAAGTAATCTTTTACGTCCCAAATCCCTATTTCTATACCAATCTGTAGACCATAAATGATAAAGTTTCCATCCAAGCCCTTTTAGAACCTGTTCTCTTAACCTATCTCTATCTCTAGCTACTTTACTTGATGCATACATTTTTCCGTCAGTTGTAATTCCCAAAATATACTTTCCGGGATTTTCATCATCAACAATAGCCAAATCCACTCTAAATCCTGCACATCCAATTTGTTTATCTACTGTATAACCGTTTTCAGCTAAAAAACTGGCAATTGCATCTTCAAATGGTTCACTGGACTGTTGAGTTATTTGTGATGCTCCTAAAGTCAAATTCTCAGCATATGACAGGAATTCTTTTAGAGCTTTTACACCATATGGTGGATTAGCTGTTAAATGCATATCATAAGCTTTAAAATTGCAAAATACTACACATTTTTCCCTTGCACGGGTAATTAATACATTTAACCTTCTTTCCCCACCATCCTGATTTAATGGACCGAAATTTAGAGACATTTTTCCGGCTTGGTCATGACCATATCCTACACTGATTAAGATAACATCTCTTTCATCACCCTGTATTGTTTCAAGGTTTTTAACAAAGAAACGTTCATCTTTATTTTCTGAGAATAATGGCTCTAATTCCGGACGGTTTTTACGTTCAATTTCCAATTCTTCAAGAATTGCATTTTTTTGAGCAACAGAAAATGTTCCAACACCTAAGCTTTTAGTATCTCCATACTTATCAAAATGATTGAAAATTTCCTTTACAACATCACGGGCTTCCAGATGGTTTGCAGATGATGAACCTCTATCATAAACAGTATTTGGATTATAATGGAATTTTAATCCCAGTTCCGGATCATCATGGGACGGAGAAGGATATACCAACAACTCATTATTATAGAATTCTTTATTTGAAACAGAAATTAAAGATTCATGACGACTTCTATAATGCCATTTAAGCATTTTAACAGGGAATGACAATTTACATAAATGCAATATGCTCTCCATATCCAAGGAAGTAGCTACCTCTTCTTCACTTTCACCGGTTGCCATTTGGTCAAAGAAAGATGTTGGAGGTAACTGCTGAGTATCTCCCATTACAACTGCAGTTTTACCTCTCATAAATGCACCTAATGCATCTTCAGGTTTAACTTGACTTGCTTCATCAAAAATAACAACATCAAACTGCAATTCTTCATTTGTAGGGTCAAGATACTGTGCAACAGATAACGGACTCATCATAAAACATGGTTTTATCCTTTTAATGATTCCTCCAGCTTTTTCCAATAATTTTCTAACTGGCAGATGCCCACTTTTTCTTGTAAATTCTCCTGCTAATATTTTAGCTTCCGGATTTTCAGTAGCTCCAAATATTTGTGGAATATTATTATTTAACTTTTGGAAAATTCTTTTACGGTTCAAGGATAATATTTTTTTATCTAAATCTTCAAACTCTTTTATTCTATTTTCATGTAATTCTCCAATAAATGTAGCCAGTTCCTGATTTTCAACAAATAAAATATTTAATAATGAATCTGCAAAGTTTCCCTGAACCAGTGCTTTAACATCATCTTTTTTAATGTCTCTTCTTTCAATTGAATCAATAAACTGTTCAGAATCTGTTCCTTTACAAGCATTTTTAGTATTTAAATATTGTGACCATAAATGAAGACTGGATAACTGTCCTCTCCAGTTATATAATTGTTCCTGCCATTTTTCAAAAGCAACATCTCCAGTATCCCTTTTAAAAATCAGTTTACTTCTAGGGTTTAATTTAGATTCTAATTTTTTAAGTTCACTTTCAAATAAATTTCCGGATTCAATGTATTCAGTCAAATCCTCTTTAGGATTTATACTAAACATATCTTTAGATAAAATATCAATAGTGTTTTGTGAAAAGATTCCGTCACGGGTTAAAGCTACGAATTCATTCATCCATTTTGCTATTTCTTTTAAATCATTAATGTTTGCACCTAAATACCAATAATCACCATAATATTTACGAGCAAATGATTTATTAGCATCCAATTGATTTTTAATAAGAATTACCTGTTTTGCCTGTTCCAAATCAAATATAACATCTTCTGGAGATTTAGGAACTGGACCTTGATAATATCTTTCAACTAACTCAATGTGAGGTTTATTACCGAATAATCTGGATAATTTCTTATGAGCACTTTCTTGAACCTGTCCAATCAGTCTGTCAATATCTGCAGAAAATATGCCTGAATTAAATTTGTCTAATGATTTAGCTGCTTTTTGATATTTATCCAATTCTTTTATTAACCTATAAGCATCATCATTGTTATTATTCCAGGCTCCTGATTTTAATATGTCACCATCAATCAATTCAGAATTTTTAGAACTGATTATATCAAATGCTGAAAGAGACTTTTCAAATTCATTAAGTGTCTCTGGTTTTTTGATACCATAAATATCATAAACTCTTCCCCTTTCAACTAAAAAGTCATCTAAAGCATGTAATGTATCATTAATTAATTGCTCGATTTCCCTTAAATCTGCAGGAAGTAAACTTTTTGGAGCACATTTACTCCATGGATTTTCCTTAGAAATTGTCTGATATAACTCAGCCAGGTTTTCTAAAGATATAGTTATGTCATCCAAATCTTTTAAAGTTAAAGTTTCAGGATGAGAAAACCTGACTAATGGAATTATACGGTTACTTCTTGAAAAATGTTCATCAGCTGCTTCTTTTAAACCATATAACTGAAATGCAGATAATTGAACCTCATACAATGGTTTATGAATAATTTCTGCATAATCATCAAGCTGCTGTCTTAATGTTTCAAGCTTTCTTATAGTCTGATCTATATTCATTGGTTCCTGAGATCTTACTGTTGTAGCTTTTTCCAAATCTTTCAAGAATTTTTTACGCCTTGTTTTATGTGAATGCAATTCCAATATAAACTTACCTAATCCGACACCTGTTAATCTGTCTTTTACTACATCTAAAGCAGCCATTTTTTCACTGACAAATAAAACAGATTTTCCTTCAGCAAGAAGCTCAGCTATTAAATTTACAATTGTCTGAGATTTACCAGTTCCAGGAGGTCCTTCTACAACTAAATTTCTTCCGGCTTTAACATCCTGAATAGCTGCAATCTGTGAAGAATCAGCATCTAAAACCTGATACATTTTAGAGTATTCTAATTGGGAATCAATGTCTTCTTCCTTAAATGCCTCTTTATCATTAATACTTGGATTAAATATAGCTTGTATTAACTCATTTTTAGTTAAATCCACATTATTTTCCCATGCTTCAGGATTTAAATCATTATACATTACAAACTTGGTAAAACTAAAGAAACCTAAAGCTATATTAGTATTAACTTTCCATTCATTCATTCCTCTAACAGAATCCCTAACTTCTCTTAAATAATGGTCAATAGCTTCACCATATTTTTTAAATTCAAAATCCGGAAAATCAATACCGTTTTCTTTTAATTTAGCTTTAATAGATATATTTGTTTGAATATCTTCTCCTGTCCACTCTAAATTAAATGATTTACCTACTTTTTTACGCTCCATTGCAACTGGAATAAGAACTAATGGAGCATGATTTACCTGTTTTGGTTTGGTATTATCTCTCCATTCTAAAAATCCGACAGCCAAATAAAGAATATTATAACCTTGTTCCTGCAACATTGTTTTAGCTTGGTTATTAATATAAAACAATCTTTTTTGAAGTTCATTAGGAGTTAAATCTGTAGATAATGTTTTATCCCCATCAGTGAACCTTGAAAGATCAAATGGAGCATGATCCCAAATTGAAAATCCTGATTTTTCCTCTTTTTTCTCTTTTTTATTAGCTACAAAATACATTTTATTATTTTGCAAAACTAATGTTTGATAAATGTTAATTGGTGATTGATTTGAAATAGTAATTGTTCTGGCTCTGGTTTTAAAATTAAGAAGCTGATTTCTTAAAGTTAAATCTAAAAGCTCATTACGTAAGTTTTCAAACTCCTTTTTGATTTTATCTGATGAATTATTTAACATGCTGCCCCTTTATTATATAAACTAAAAAAATTCAGAAATCATATATAATTATTTTTTCATTAATTAATAAAGTTTTCTAATTAAATAAAATTTAAATAAAAGCTTAAAAAAACAGGTAATATTATTATAAATATATATAATCATAATACAAGTAAATTAAAGTTATATTAAAGATTTGTACAGTCCAAAGGACATCAATTTTTCACTAGCTATTAATGAAGCGAATTCTCCAGCTTCTTTTGGTGAATCTAAAAGCAATCTCTTTAGAATATAAGCTGCCATATATGTATCTCCACAGCCAGTAGCATCCATTATATTATCAACTTCTACAGCCTCAATTTTAATTTCATCACTCTCAACAATAATTCTGGAACCATCACTGCCATTTGTAATTACAATTTCATCAATATCATACTTATTATAATTACCGTCATCAAATACAATTTTAGCTTCGCTTTCATCTAAAAATATACCTGTAACTCCATTTAAAATATCCTCTAAATCATTATACATTTCTAATTTAATTGAATAATTTTTATCATCAATTTTTTCATCTGGAAGACGTAAAAAACCCTGAACAGATAAATAAATTGGCACATTGAAAGTTTTTAGATAATCAACTGTTTCAACAGGAAAATCATTTCTATTTAGAGGATTTAAAATAAATGCATCAATTTCAAAAATATCATCTAAAACAAACTCCAGCTGATTTTTTAAAAGCGGAATATCTGCAAAATTACTGTACTGTTTTCTAATATCCAAATTATCGTTTTCAGGATATTCATTAATAAAATAATGAGTATCGTCTCCAACAATAGGAATTAAATTACCTAAATTTGGAAAATCCTTAATTAAATCTAGATTATTAAAGTTTGCAACTGCAACATAATCCATATTAAACGCTTCAAAAACAAATGATTGAAAATAACTGGCTCCTCCAGCAGCAGATGTTTTTGAATTTGAAGTAATGATTTGGTCTTGTGTTAGCGGACCAATAACCACAATTGTCATAAAAAAAAGTAAAAATAAGGAATTTAAATTCCTCTGTCTTGCATTCTGTCAGCTTCAGATAATGTAGACATTTCTAAACCTTTCATAGCTTCCCCAAGTCCTTTTGAAACTTCAGCTAATACTTCAGGTTTATCATAATTTGCAGTTGCTTCAACAATAGCTTTAGCAAATGCTTCCGGATTATTGGATTTGAAGATTCCAGAACCTACAAAAATACCGTCAGAACCTAACTGCATCATTAAAGAAGCATCTGCAGGAGTAGCAATACCTCCAGCTGCAAAGTTAACTACAGGTAATTTACCAAGTTGTGCAGTTTCTTTAACAAGATCAATTGGAGCTTCTATTTTTCTTGCATATTTCCATAATTCTTCTTCATCTAAACCTTGAATAGTTCTGATTTCTCCTAAAACCATCCTCATATGGCGAACTGCTTCAACAATATTTCCTGTACCTGGTTCACCTTTGGTACGAATCATTGCAGCACCTTCATCAATTCTCCTTAAAGCTTCCCCTAAGTTACGTGCACCACATACAAAAGGAATAGTGAATTCTTTTTTGTTTAAATGATATTCTTCATCAGCAGGTGTAAGTACTTCACTTTCATCAATCATATCTACACCTAATGTTTCTAAAATTTGTGCTTCTGCAATATGACCAATTCTAGCTTTAGCCATAACAGGAATTGAAACTGCATCTACAACTTCTTCAACAATAGTAGGATCAGCCATCCTAGCTACTCCTCCAGCAGCACGAATATCAGCAGGTACTTTTTCTAAAGCCATAACAGCTACTGCACCAGCATCTTCAGCAATTCCTGCTTGTTCTGCATTTACAACATCCATAATAACTCCGCCTTTTGTCATTTTAGCGAAGCCTTCTTTTAAAACATCTGTTCCTTTTTCCATGAAAAGATTCTCCATAACTAATTTATAAAAATATAACACTTTATATATTTTTCATAACTTATAATTGTTTACATAAATTCAACTGTAGTATCCACTATATGATAATTAGAAGCAATAGTCTGAATCTCGTTTTTAACTTCATCACCATTATTAACATCATCAATGCTTATTTTTAATGTTAAAATAGAATCAATACCGTCTAAAGACCATAAATGCATATCTGAAATATTATCAACATGATTTAAACTTTCTATTTGGGATTTGACTTCACTAACATCAATATTTTTAGGTGATTTTTGAAGTAAAACACAGACAGACTCATGTAATGCTTTACCCATATTATATAATAACCATAAGCTAATTATTAATGAAAGTAACGGATCTAAAAATGATACATTCCAAAACATTAATATTACACTAATAATTAAAATAGCTACCCATCCGAATACATCTCCTAAAAGATGAAATAGAATAACTTTTTCATTAATGGTTTCCCCTTTATGAAGTTTAAAAACAGAAACACCTTTAAATATAATCCCGACAATAGCTACTAAAAGCATCCATCCTGCTTCCGGTGCTACAGGATTTAATAAACGTGAAACTGATTCATAAACTACAACAACTGAAACAATAATTACAAAAATTGAAGTTATGACTGCTCCTAAAATAGAAAACCTCTGATAACCATAAGTATAGCTTTCATTTGGATTTTTTTGAGATATATGCTCTAATACCCAAGCCAATCCAACAGATATAGTATCTGATAAATCATGTAAACAATCAGCAAGAATAGCTACACTATTTGTAATTAATCCTCCGAAGATAACTACCACATTAAAAATAATATTTAAAATGAAAACAAAAAGGAGATTACCTGTAGCTTTTTCATGATGTTCATGATTGTGTTCTATTTTCATACACTATTATAAGTTTGATTAAATTAAAAAAGGTTATGATAACACCACAAATATATTTATATAATTAAATAGACAATATGTATAATAGTGATAAAAAATGGCTTTTGCAGGAATTACTTTATTTTCACATATTTTACCGGTAATATTCGGGTTCTTTGGAGTTTTATTATTAATATCCGGAACATTAGATGAAAATAAATACAAATTCAGTATTGGAATAGTATTATTTGTCTTAGCGGCTATATTACCATATATAATTTTAAGATTTTTGTTATTATAAAATAACATTTTACTCTTTTTACAATTTTGAGTCTGTAAAATTTTATAGGCTTATTTGATTTTGAATTTTTTACAAATGAACTTTCATTCTAATTTTTCTTTAATTTTAATATAAATGATTTAAAAATAGTAAAATACTTTAATAAATGAGGACAAATAATGTTTACGACCAAACAAAACAAATCTGTCCTCAATAGTAATATAAACTTCATGCAACTTAAACTTCATGATTTTTCTGATGAAAAAATTGATCAAGAAAAAAATCATTTTCAAAAAGACTGAATAAAACACCTGATTTTGAAAATACTAATCATAAAACTATTTTTAGATGAAAATAATACTTTAAAATATGATGATCCTATTTGTCCAGTTTGTAAAAGCCACAAAATAATCAAAAAAGGCACAATAAAAGAACAGCAATATCAATGCAAAAAATGTGGAAAAAAATTCTAAAAAATACAATAATCCTTTAATTGGTAAAAATAAACAATTCTTACAAGAAATAATGGATAAAATTTCAGGAATAATGAAAATATGGTATCAATCACCTCGTAAAATAAGTAAATGCTTTGAAATATTCCTTGGAATCAGAATATCTCATCAAACAATCAAGAACTGATTCCGACAAAAATCACGAAGAAAGCATCAGCAATGAAAAATTTGAATATTCTGGCTATTATTTATATGATGAGCAATTTTTAAGACTTAATGGGACTAGACACTACAGATTAACTTTATTTGATGCAATACTTAATATTCCAGTCACAAAACGAATAGTACACCGCAGAATACCAAAAAATACGAAAAAAATTTATCTTAGATTCAAAAGAAAAATAAACCATTTATTTGCCTAACAACCGACTTATTCCCAATGTATCGCAAATATAGCAGATGAACTAGAAAAAACATCAAATAAAATCAAAAATTACTACAGACAAACCAATAGGTCAAAAAGAAGAAAATATACAAAACCAAAAATGGAATTCTAATATTTTTAGACTATCAAATGCAAAATTAGACCGAAAGACACATTAAAATCAATAAACCTATAAAATTTTACAGACTCCAAAAATTTAGAAATCCTTCTTCGAAGATTTCCCAGTACAAAATTTATCATTCATATGTCACCATTGCAACATTTACATGAGATCCTGACAAAGTCATACAATCAACTCTTACTTTTACCAATTAAGATTAAGAAGAGGCATTCATATTTCCAAAAATAATGCACTGAAATAGACACTTGATAAGTCCCTAAATTGTGCAAAAAATGTTTCATGAATTTGTACATACTTATCTAATTAGTATGGTGTGGTTTTCTCATAATTGGAATAACATTCACTATACTATATTATATTTAATTACTATAATATTAAATTTTCTAATAAAAATTTATTATCATATATATTATATCCTATTAGAAAGAGATAATATCATAGATACTAAAAACCAAGAGGTGAAAAAAATGCTGATATTAGCTACAAGTAAAATTCAAAGCAATTACCAAACCACAATACCAAAAGAAATAAGAAAAAATTATGACATTGACAATGAAACTGTTGTAGAATGGTTTATAAATAAAAATGGAAATCCTGAAATAAATTTTAGAAAGAAAAGAAACTTTAAAAATCTAGCTGGTGCTTTTAAAACTGATGAAAAAACCAATGCTGTAGAATTGAAAAGAGGTTTGTACGAATGAGAAAAATATTCCTAGATACATCTTTCATCTTAGCCTATATCAATTCAAATGATGACTTGCATGAAAACGCTTTAAAACTAGAAGAATCTGAAAACATTCTCTCACAGAATGTATACATTAATAATAACGTGCTAAACGAAGTTTTAACATTAACAGGCAGAAAAATGAACATAGACGCTGCTGAAGAAATATATTACAGTCTGGTTGACAGCTTTGAAATATTAAATGAATACACGATTTTAAACTACACAGCTAAAACATTTGATATCTTCAAAAAAATTGTTGGAGACAACAGTAAAAAGACAAAACTAAGTTTCACCGATTCAAGCATTATCTTAACCATGAAAGAATCAAACATTACTGAATTGGTCAGCTTTAATCAACAATTCAAAAATTTCAATAAAATTAGTTTAATTGGTTTAGATTATCTATAATTATTAAAATTATTATATATTCTGATAGCATCAACAGGATACTAAAACACACCCAATACTATCACTTAACTTTTATATCACTATTATGACCCCTCACTAACCTTATTTATGATACCTATTCTTTTTTTTAAACTTCCCCTCTCCTCAAGTTCATTTCTAATATCCCTTACTTCTGATTTTAATGCTATGTTTTCTTTTTCCATTTGAATGAACTGTAGTGATTTAACAGACAGCTTTTCAACTATCTAAAAATCATTTAAAACAAAAAATAAATATTTAACAACACTATTTATATAAAATAATTGTTAAAATTAATTAAAAATAAAAATTAATGAAATGTAGATTGAATAATATAAAAATAATAAAAAATTAAGCTAAAAATTTTTTGACAAAAAATCAAAAATCAATTTTAGCAGACACAATAATTTTAAAAAAAAAGAGGGATAAGAATTATCAATAACCGTAAGTTACAACATAACCGCGGTCATCACAGACTCTGAAGTAACCGTCGTCATAATTAATTCTATGATATCCGTTTCCAAGGTCACTACGGGAAACTTCATGTTGTTTTGGATCCCATCCACTATCTAAAACATCAGATTCATGGGCAGTTAAGTATTCTTCACCACCATAAATTCTTGTAGGTCTTTCATAACCATCATCTGCAGATTTAGATGATGAACCGCTACTTTTAGATCCGGATGATGAATCAGAATCTGAAGTTACATTATCTACAGACACATTAGTATTATTCGTATTATTAACTGTTGTGCTATTATATGTTTCCTGAGTATTTCCAAAGACAAGTATTGCTCCACAGATTACAACACTTAAACAGATAATAACCAGTACAATAATTAAAGTATCTTTATTAACCACAATATCTTCCTCCATTTATAATTTTTAATCAGTCAAGTAATTTCATTTCACCAGAGTGCAAAGCAGTTCCCACTAAAACCTTTTTTATACCAATATTTTCAAGTTCACTAACTGCTTTGTTATTTAAACCACCTGCTATAATCAGTTTATCTTTCAAATCTTCAAAATCATCCAATAATTCCTGATTATAACCTTTTTGTGTTCCAACACTTGTAATATCCAAAAGAATTATTTCATCAGGATCCAATTCTTTCAAAATTTCTTTAAATTCAGCTAATGAAATGTCTAAATTCCTGGAATATAATTCATTGTCTTTAACATCTACACTTACAACAATCCTTTCTTTAGGATACTTTTCAAAAATCTTTTTAATCTCATCAATGCTTTTTATAGTTTCTGTCGGAACAATTATCTTATATGCATAGTCTAAAAAGAAAGTAAATGATTCAAAATCTTTAACACCAGCATCCAGCATGACAGGTATAATTGTATTTACCATTTTAATATCATGAATATTATGGCCTTTACTTTCAATTAAATCCAAATCAGCAATATATAACTCATCTGCTCCATTAATTGATAATCCATTAGCTATATCAATAGGATTGGCTGATGGGGCGAAAACTGTTTGCAATGGAGTATATGTATCCCTTAATCCAGATTTTCCACTAACAGCAACATTATCTTTTAAATCTAAAACCGGAACTTTTTTAATCATGATTAAATATTTGATAATGTCTAACTATTAATATTTTTGAAAAAAAAGTTGTTGATATATAAGGAGGTGAAATTAGGTAGGAACACCTAATTTCCAAATAAAAAAAATAATGATCAATTATAAGGGTTTAACAAAAAATATGTTATGAACCTTACACATAGATTTAACTTCGTAGTATATAAACTTTACTTTATTTTATAAAAATTAAAGTATAATTGATAACTAAATTATACAATAAAATAGGCTAAATATTAAATAAAATTAGAATATCTAATTTTTAAATTAAACAGAAATATGAAATTTAATAAAAATTTGAATAAATGCAATTTCTGATAAAAGAAAAATCCAAGATATGCTAAATTAAGCTTGAAAAGAAAAATTAAAGATATTTTTTAATACATAACAATCAACAGTGCATCCTAAGTAAAATATTGGTAAAAAATAGCTTGAAGTAATGTATAAAAGAGGAGAACTGAAAGACAATACATTATGTATCTTAAATAGGATGACTTAATGAATAATATAAAACATTACTCCAAACTGTATATTATACATCAACTTCCATAGTATAAATACTTTTTTATAAAAAAGTATTACTTCATTAATATAAAAAATAAAAAAAGTATTAATAAAAATTAAAAAATAAAATTACTGCCTATAATTCTCATCAATATATGAATCAAATTTTAAATAAGCTTCATCAATAGCACCAGCTATCTGATCTTGAGTAATCTCTGAAAGTTTATCAAAAGTAACTCCCACATCAACATCAACATCTAACTGATTATCCTCATAGCTAATGACAATATCCAAATCCAAATCATCTAATTCCTTAGTAGAAATAGCCTTTGAAACTTCAAGTTCTAAAATTTCACCAAAATCATCAGAAATAGTAGCTAAATCAGCAGATGATAATTTTTTAAGTTTAGACATAATAATCTATAAAAAAAGAATTTTATAGGAGAATTATTCTCCTTGTAAACCTTGCATAGCAGCTTGAATGTTGGTTTGCATTTCTTCAAGTTTTTTCATGACTCTTTCTTCCTGACGAGCCATAGTTTGTTTTCTTAACTTAAGAGTTTCTAATTTTTCATTCATATCTTCAACTGCTTGTGCATAATCAACTTTAATAAGTAAGTTTCCAGCTTGTTTGAAAACTTCAGCATTTTCATCAGTTTTGTTAAGTTCTTCAAGAGCAGTTTCACTTTCCTGAATTTGAACTTCAACATTTTGAATTTGCATAGTTACAGCTTGAGCTTGTTGTTGTAATTGTTGAAATTGATTTAATTGATGTTGTATATTTTCTGGAATTTCCATTTTACCACCTATTATGTTTTAATAACTAAAAGTTGTTTTTTATAATATTTAAAAATATTGTATTAAATAGTTAAATTATTAATCTCTAAAGACAATTTAATCCATTTAATAGCAGAATTAACAGAAGCTCTAAAAGAAGTAGAATCTTCTGCATTTATTCTAATTAGAATCCTGGATTCATCTAAAGTCAGATTCATAGATGATCTGTAATCAGGAGCAGTTTCAAATTCTAAAACAATAGCATCATAAATTATTTTAGCCTGCTTTTGATTTTCAAATTCAATAGCTATATCACTTTTAACTGATTCAAGAGGACTGTCAAAGTTCATAATTCCCCATCTAAAATCTTTTTAACATTAATTTGCAAATCAGTTTTATCTCCAAATTTATTTACAAAATTAATTTTAGCTATTAAATCTTCTTCCTTAGAAATAAGAATATAATTTTCACCAGCTTTATCTACTAATTCAAAACCTAAAATTTCACTTAAAACATTAAGTTCTTCAACTTTAGAAACTATTTTCAAATTTTTAGGCAGAATATGGCATCTTTCATTAGAAGTATTAACACCAATCAATATTATAAGCAAAACTTCCCCTTTATTTGAATAAAAAGTTACTCTACTAGGATTACCCTTAATCTCATTAACAATAGCCAAATTATGCTCCTCTAATTCAAGAGCTTTTAAAAGTAACTCACGCATATTACTTTTTCCCCTATTTACACTAGTAGAACCAGTTGCATGAGCAAGATTTTTACAAAACTTTCTTGTTTTTTGAGAAGGTTTTCTAGAAGTTGAAATTAACATTTTAAATCATAAAAAATAGTTTTAAAAAATATTAGATAAAAGCAAAATGATTATCTTGCTTTTATAATTCTTGTTACTTCTGGAACATTTTTAAATAAAATCCTATATCTGCATTTAGGACATTTATTTTCCATGTAGCTTTTGTGATCTACTTCAGTTCCACAATGTGGACATCTATACAAGGATTATTCCTCCACGTTAACATTTCTTATGTTACGTGCTGCAGATTTTGCCATAGGAGTTTCTGGTACATATGCTCCTCCAGTAAATACTGCACCACATTTTCTACATTTCCAAATTCCAGCAGCTTGTCTTTTTACATAAGGTCTATCACATCTAGGACAAACATGATTTTTTTTCATGTTTTCTTCGATCATTTTTACAGATCTTTTTGCTTTTCTTCCGTATCTTGCACCGAACCTACCTGTAATACCCACTTTTTTTGTTCTTGCCATTTAAATTCTCTCCACATCAAAATAAATATGTAATAATGTAAATATTCAAAATTATTTACACAGATTATAAAATAATCTTAAAATTATCTAATATAATAATATTATAGATACTAATATTTAAAGTTAATGGTATTTTAACTTAAAAAAGGATTATAACACAAAAATGAGAAAAAATTCAATCATTTTTGCGAATTAAATTACTGCCAACTAATCAAGAGTTGGATAATTAGGACTTTCGTTAGTAATTAATAAATCATGAGGATGGGATTCTTTAATACCACTGCTTGTGATTCTAACGAATTTTGCTTTTTCCTGCATAGCTGCAATATCTTTAGCGCCGCAATATCCCATGGAAGATTTTAAACCTCCAACAAGTTGGAATAAAATCTCATTAACAGTTCCTCTGTAAGGCACAGCTCCTTCAATTCCTTCAGGAACATATTTGGTATGATTCATTTTACTTTTAGATCCTTGGAAGTATCTGTCTGCTCCACCATCATACTCACTGGTCATTGCTCCCATGGAACCCATTCCACGGTATTTTTTGTATTGTTTACCATTCATAACAACAACTTCACCAGGAGCTTCATAGGATGCTGCAAGTAAATTACCAAGCATTACTGCATCTGCACCTGCACCAATAGCTTTTGCAATATCTCCAGAGTATCTGATTCCACCGTCAGCTATTACCGGAATATCATATTCACGAGCTACATCAGCAACTTCGGAAATAGCTGTAAGCTGTGGTACACCAACACCAGCTACAATACGAGTAGTACACATTGAACCTGGTCCAATACCTACTTTAAGACCGTCTACACCCATAGATGCTAAGTCTTCAGCAGCTTCTGCAGTAGCTATATTACCTACACATAAATCAGCATCAATATTATCTTTAATAGTTTCAGTAAACTTAACTACATTCATATTATGAGCATGAGCACAGTCAATAGAAATAATATCTGCACCAGCCTGATCTAAAGCCATAGCCCTATCTAAATCAAAAGGACCAGATGCAGCTGCCACTAAATAGTTGCCGTCTTTATCACGAGCAGCATTAGGATATTGAGCCTGATTTAAAATATCCTTAATAGTAATGATTCCAACCAGTTTACCGTCACGAAGAACAGGAAGTCTTTCAACTTTATTTTCATAAGCAATGTTTAAAGCTTCTTCTGCAGTAATTGGTTCTTCAACAGTTACAACATCAGATGTCATGATGTCCTTTACAGTTTTATCAACACCTTTTTTCAATACAGGTCTGATATCTCTTTTAGAGATTATACCAATAATTTCATCATTATCTACAACTGGAAGACCGCTGATTAATTCATCATTCATTTTTGCCTGAACATCGGCAATTGTAGAATCCGGAGTAATAGTTATAACATCACGTATTGTTAAATCTTCAGCTGACTTGACTTTTTTAACTTCTTCCACTTGTTTTTCCTGAGTAATATTTCTGTGAATTACTCCAATACCACCTTCCTGTGCCATAGCTATTGCCAAATCTGCTTCAGTAACAGTGTCCATAGCAGCACTTAAAATTGGTATATTTAACTTAATACCTTTTCCTAATTTAATTCTAGTATCAATATCCTTTGGTTCCACATAACTTGCATTAGGAGTTAATAAAAAATCATCAAAAGTATAAGCTACCTTTGCTTCTTGAACTTTTTTTGAAAACATTTAAAAATCACCTTATTTAAAATGAATCACATAATTCTTTAAGCTCAGCTACAGCACTATGATGTATTTTACCAGTGTTACGATCACCACCTACACAAGCAGCTCCCCTAATACCTACAACATCACAACCAATGTCATTTAAAGGTTTTAACTGTTCTTTTTTAACAGAACCTGCAAGAGCTGTTTTCAAACCATAACTATGAGCTTCATTAACAAATTTTTCTAAATCTTCAATACTTAAATAATCAAATAATGTATGACCGTCTTTAACAGCAGTATCAAGCATAGCTAAATCACATCCAGCATCTTTAGCTACTTTTGGAATTTCCATAGGGTCAACTGCACCAACACGGTGTGCATCTGCATAACCTGCAGCTACAACAATAGTGTCATTATCAACATCTTTAATTGTTTTAGCTACATTTTCCATAACTTCAACTGCTTCATCATAATCTTTTGTTCCATATAATCCTACTTTAATATAATCTGCTCCAGAAACATGAGCCCCCATCGCCGCAAGAGAAACAGTACCTGGCTTATACGGTACATCACCTAAAGTTGCACTAACTAATTTGTCTTCAGGAGTTATCTCCCTAATATCCCTAATAACCCAAGGGAAATTAGCACCTAAAGATCCTTCTTTAGGATTTTTCACATCGACAATATCTGCTCCGCCTTTAATAGATTCGAGAGCTTCTTCATGATTTATAGGACTTATTAATAGAAGCATGTATTTCCTCCGTTTTTATATTTTAAATATAATAATTAAATATAGTATAACCTTACTTATAAATATTTATTATTTTTACTGGCAAAAAATTAAAAGTTGATAATAAATTATTTAAACACTAATTTAAAAAATACTTTAATATGAAAACATTAGACATAGTTGTTCCATGTTATAATGAAGAAGAAATGCTTCAAATATTCTACAAAGAAGTTTCAGATAATCTGAAAAACATAAAATGGAATGTTATTTTTGTAAATGACGGATCAAATGACAACACTTTAGAAGTTATCAAAGAACTTGAAAACAGCTATGATAATGTTAAATACATCTCATTTTCAAGAAACTTCGGTAAGGAATCTGCAATATATGCGGGATTAGACTATTCCACTGAAGATTATGTTGTACTAATGGATGCTGATCTGCAAGACCCCCCATCTTTAATTCCTAAAATGATGGAATATATCAAAGAATATGATATTGTAGGAACACGCAGAGTCACAAGAAAAGGAGAACCTTTTATAAGATCATTTTTTGCAAGATTATTCTATAAAATAGCTAATAAAATAACTAAAATAGAACTTGTTGACGGTGCAAGAGACTTTAGATTAATGAAAAGAGAAGTTGTAAATGCAATCCTTGATTTGAAAGAGTATAACCGTTTTTCAAAAGGAATTTTCCAATGGGTCGGATTTGAAACAAAATGGCTGGAATATGAAAATATTGAAAGACAAAAAGGAGAAAGTAGCTGGTCATTTTGGGAACTGTTCAAATACTCCATTGAAGGAATTGTTTCTTTTACAACAGCTCCTCTTCATATAGCTACCATTACAGGGATTTTCTTTTCAATTATTGCATTTTTAGCTATTATAGTTATTGTTATAAAAACTCTTTTATTTGGAGAGCATGTAGAAGGTTGGCCTTCAACTGTTTCAATTATTCTGTTTTTAAGCGGAATTCAGCTATTTGCTGCAGGAATAATTGGAGAATATTTAGCTAAAATTTATCTGGAAAGTAAAAAAAGACCAATTTATATTATAAAAGAAAAAGATTAATATGGAGAATCTTTTTCTATAACAGATTTACTTATTTTTTCATGAGCTTTTGGATGAAGCTGTGAAGATTTTCTCATTTTTTCAATTATGTCATTTGTGGGAATAGATACGGGACAATTGACAGTACATAACCCGCATAAAGTACATTTATACAATCCTGATTCAAAACATTTTTCATCATCTTCAATGAATTTACTCATAGCTACTCCACGACCGCCTAAATAATTGTTGAATCCGAATTCGTTTCCAACAGCATTATATACCGGACAGTTAACTATACAGTTTCCACAGCCAATACACCATAAGCATTCTTCTCTAGCTTCACTTCTTCCATTGTCAAGCAGGATAACAACTACCTTTTCAGCACCATACATATTTTTAAGAAGTTTTTTCTCAATATCTGCTGTTTTTGACGGTCCTGAAATTACATTAATATATGAAGTTACATAATTTCCAGTTGCATAAACTGTTTCAAGTTTTGCAACAGACATTGCATCTTCCAGAGCAGGTACAAATTTATCAATTCCCGCTACAATAATATGCAAATCTTTTAGAGAAACTAATGAAATATTGCCCTCATTATGAACTAAAACAATAGATCCCTCTTCAGCCGCTACAACATTAGCTCCACTTATACCTACAGTTGAATTTTCAAGACGTTTTAATACATCTGCCCTTACAACTTCCATAATTTCACGGGGAACCCTTCCCACATTAGTTTTCATGGATTCATTAACAATACTGGCTATTTCATCTACATTTAAATGAGATGCCGGACCTGTTGGATGCACTGGTTTGTTATCTTCTTTTTTAAGTTGTAAAATCCTATCTCCCAAGTCAGTTTCAACAACATCATAACCTTTAGCAGCCAAATTACTTTTAAGTTCAATTTCACCTAAAGTATTGGATTTGGCTTTAGCGATTACATTAGAACCGTTATCATCTAACAAATCATAAATAATATCCAACGCATCGTCCTTGGTTTTGGCATATTCAACATCAATGCCATTTCGCTTAAATGATTCAACAGCCACTTCCATCAGTTCCTCTTTATGGGCAATTGACTCTTTTTCAATTTCCCTAACTCTTTTTTCCAATCGTTTAATGGAAGATGAATTTTTAATTTTGGAAGATCTGTCTTTAACTGTTTTAAATGACTTCCTCATTGTTTTAAGTTCACTTTCCTTCATTATTCTCCCCCATATTTAATTAAAAATTCTGTTAAATCCAAAACCTCTAAACCATAATCTTTTAAATTAAGTTTACAAAAAGGACATGGTGTAATCAGTATACTGCAATTAGTATCCTTAGCCTGACTGATTCTGGCTTCTGCAAGTTCTGATGCAATTTGAGGATAAGCTGACTTTACTCCACCTCCAGCTCCACAGCATAAACTATTTTCTTTAATATTTTCCATTTCAATTAAATTAGCTACTGATTCAATAGCTTCCCTCGGTTCATCAAATACTTTACAATGCCTTCCCAAATGACATGAATCATGATATGTAACATCCAGATCTTTTTTATTGAACTTTAACCTGCCTTCATCAATTAAAATAGCCAGCAGTTCCGAAATATGAATAACATCCAGCCCTTCATAATCCTGAAGTAAAGTCTTATAACATCCTGCACATGAAGTCAGTATTGTTTCATCACCAAAAACTTCAGTATTTTTAGCTATTTGCTTTTTAGCCTCATCTTCAAAACCTGTTCTAAGTAAAACTGAACCGCAACATTTCTCATCATCCAATATATGATAATCCACATTAGCCAATCCCAATAGCTTTTCTGTAGCCTCAGCAATACCTGTTTCTTTTTCTCTTGCAGTACATCCTCTAAAATATAACATTGTAATTATTATTTATGATGTTATTACTAAATATATATGATGGATTTTAAAAGCTAATCTGAAAGTATTATTTTAGAAAAATAAGAATTAAATAAAGTTAAAATAAAAAAAATAAGCTGATTAATCTTCATCATCAGATAATGAAATTTCATTAGCCAATGCGATTTCTTTAACCATTTTGTTGATGTCATTTTCCAATTTATCCAACTTGTAATATAATTTGAATATAATATAAGCCATTACAGCAAATACTACAATAAAAATAAAATCAAGTCCCCTTGTTATTCCAAATAAATTAGCAAAGACCATACTGACATCCGGAGCCAGTGCAAAGAGCACTAAGAAAACCCATAATATAATCCACAGCACTAATGTACTAATTGTATTTTTTCCATTTCTAACACGTACAACAAACCATAAAATAGCCAATACTGCAATTATAGGAAATACCAAAGAATAAAAAAACATTAAAATCACCTTTTTAATCGAATAATTTATGTCTAATCATTGTAAACAATATTTTAATTCCGACTTTGTAATTGGTTCCTTTTGCCTGTGTTTCAGGAGTGTAAATAGTCTCAATTGTCACTTCTTCAAAAGGAATATTATTATCATTGATTTCTCTTATAAATTCTGAAGAAATTAAATAACCCTGAGCATTAATAGATATTTTATTTAATGCACTTTTAGTTAATGCCCTAAATCCTGTTTGAGAGTCAGAAACCTCAACACCATAAAAAATATGTGTCAATATATTCATTACAGAATTTCCAAAATTTTTAGATGTAGGCATATCTTTTAAAGAACGTACACCAATAACCGCTTCAGCCCTACCTGTAATTAACGGTTCAAGGACACTTTCCAAATCATCTACAGAGTGTTGCCCGTCAGCATCAATATTTACAATATATTTCGGATTATGTTTTAAAACAGCTTCAAAACCTGTCTGCATAGCTAATCCGACACCACGATTAATAACATGAGAATAAATAAAAATATTTTCAGGATATTTCCTTTGAACATCCTTTAGAATATCTAAAGTACCGTCAGTTGATCCGTCATTAACCAGAATTATCTTAAACCCCATATCAGCTATAGCTTCAATTACCGGTCTGACTCTTGTTTCTTCATTATAAGCTGGAATAATAACATAAGTCTGTTTTCTGTCTTCCATCGATACTTTAAATTCACTTTTAACCGTCATATAAATACACTTTTTATAATGGTCCTACATTAGGCTTTCCTTCACGGACTCCAGTTCCGGCTTCTTTTCTCATAGCTTTTGGATGATACATCATTTTAATAAGATTTTGTGCATGTTCACGTGCTCTGTTTTCAGCCAATACCTTAAGGTCTTCAGGATTATCCTCTTCATCTTCATGGACAAATACTTCCAAAATATGTTTATTAGTCATCAATTGTGCATTAATAAGACCTGTAGATGCTTCATGAGCACATACTTTATCTTTTTCCATAGGTCCAGGCATTCCAAGTGCCATTACAATGTCACAATTTTCCTCTTCAATTAGAATTTTAGCTGTAACAGGCAAATCTTTAACTCCAGGAACTGTCTGGCGAATAATAGTTAAATCTGTAGCATTATTCTTTAATTCATCAATAGCTGCAGCTCCCATATCAAAACGAGCAAAAGTTGTATCACAAATTCCAATCCTCATAAGTTCACCTTAAGCTAAAATCTGTTATTTTTAATATATAACTTTTTATTAATTTTTTATCAGTTCTGAAATTTTATCTACCGCTTCATTAATTGTCAAAGGATAATCATTATTTTCAATACTTACTTTATTTTTAATATTCAGTACTTTAAAAAGTTCAGATATTATTGGAAGCTTCAGATTAGCTTTTTTAATTAAATCTTCATTGGAAAATATTTCATTAGGAGTTCCATCACCAATAATTTCACCGTCAGCCATAACAAATATTTTATTTACATACTGGGAAATCAAATCAACATCATGTGTTGAAATTACAATTGTAATTCCTTCTTTGTTAAGCTCAGATAATAAATTCATGATTTTTAATGCTCCCTGAGGATCCAAACCTGCAGTAGGTTCATCTAAAATCATTATTTCAGGTTTCATAGCCAATATTCCTGCAATGGCTATTCTTTTTTTCTGCCCGCCGCTTAAATGATGTGGTGCTTTTTTCTCAAATCCTTCCATCCCTACTCTTTTTAAAGCTTCTTCTACTCTATGCTGAACTTCATCCATAGGTAATTTTAAATTCAGCGGTCCAAATGCCACGTCTTCCTCTACACTTGGAGCAAATATTTGATTATCCGGATTTTGAAAAACTATTCCTACTTTTTGTCTGCATTTAAGTAATGCTTTTTTGTTATACTTTAATTTTTCACCATCAATTAAAATTTCACCATCATCAGGTTCGTAAATTCCATTGAAATGTAGGAATAATGTTGATTTGCCTGCTCCGTTTTTACCAAGTATTGCTACCATTTCACCATCATCTATTTTTAAGCTCACATTTTTTAGAGCTTGTGAATCATTATCATAAGAATAACTAATATTCCTTGCTTCTAACACTAATAATCACCTTCTATTTTGAGGTTTGTAAATTGGAATTTCACCATCATATCCTCTGGAATCCAGAGAATGTTGTAATGATTCTGCTTTATCCATAGATCTTAAAAATATATTGCTTCCCAGCATTGCTACAGATTTAAATGAAGTTTTATATCCATTATAACCTAATCTTGTTTCCTGTGCTTTTTTCATTACATCAAGTTCATTTAAAAATATGAAAATTGTATTATACATAAGCAATGCAATTTCTATTACTATTTTAGGTACTTTTATAACTTCCAAGGAATGTAAAACCTCGGCTATTGGAGTAGTTAAACCTAAAAATCCTAAACATGAAAAACATGCGAAAATTCTAAAAAAGGTATAAATTGCCAGATTAACGGCATCTTTTCTTATTGCAATTCCATAAAAATGGCTGTCCCAAACAATATTTCCTGTTCCAAAGAAAAACAATAAGAATACACAGGTTATTATTGTAAATACTGCTGGAATAGAAATGAACTTCAAATATGATTTAAATGAGATTCTAGCTACTCCCACTATTAAAATTAACATTAAAGCAAATATAATAACATCAAAGTATAGATTATCTAAAAATAATGTAATTATCATTAATCCAATAGCAATAGCTATTTTATAATAGGAATTCATTAAAGTTAATCTATTATGATGAGCAATGTAGTCCATGTCAAATTTCATAAAAATCACTAAAAAAAATAAAAAATGAGGAAATTAATCCTCTTTTTTAGACTGACCTTTCCAATAACCAAATGCATATCCGATTATCAATGCCCCGATAGCTGCCTGAAGTGCAAAAAGCAAACTTTCAATTTCACCACTTGGAGGTTCCCAGATAGAAGAAAACCATGGTTCATAACCGGTTTCTTCAATAGCTTCTCCAGCCTGACCGTCAGCTCCACCAAAGTAGCCTTCGTCTTCACCATATCCATTATACATTACTAATGGTGCAATAAACAAAATAATTACAACTGCTAATAAAATAATTAATGTTGATTTTTTCATAATAATCACCTAATTTTCCTTAGCACTTAATACATCAAGTTTTTTCAACAATTTTGGTTTATATACTTTCAATCTATCCCAAATAATCACAGTCAAAATACCTTCACCAATTGCCAACGGTATTTGAGTAACAGCAAATATTATTAAAAATTTGTATAATGCTGCTCCAAAAGTAGGAAGTGGGAAAGCAAGAGCTAACTGGAATGATGTAGCTACATAAGTCAATAAATCTCCTAAAAATGCTGCAAAGAAAACTGCAATAGTTGATGAAACATCAGATTTTATTAAAGATTTATAAACAATCCATGCTACAAATGGGCCTACAATACCCATTGAAAATATATTTGCTCCTAAAGTTGTAATTCCACCATGTGCAAGTAATAATGCCTGGAAAATTAAAACTATTGAAGCTAACACTGCAGTAACTGCAGGTCCAAATAATACTGCACCAAATCCATTACCGGTCGGATGTGAACAACTTCCAGTAACAGAAGGTAATTTCAATGAAGATAAAATAAACATAAACGCTCCGCTTACAGCAATTAAAGCTTTAGATTCGGGAGTAGTTTCTGTAATCTTCTTTATCTGATATACACCATAGAGTACTATTGGTATTGATATAATAAACCAAACAGCACACCATTCTGCAGGTAAAAAACCTTCCATAATATGCATACTTATATTCCTCCAAAATAAGCCAAAAACATACTCATACTCTCTATCCAATTCAATAAAAAATCAAATTGGTATTACTCTATTTTAATATTATAATATATAAACTTTGCCTGAATAGATGAACTAAATATAAAAATTTAATAAAAAAAATAAAAAAAATATAATAAACTTAAAAATAAAATTTAAACTACACAAAAATTGTATAAAAAGTATTAATAAAGTTATGTACTGCAAAAAACAATTCCTAATTTATATAACCATTAAAAGACAATAAATATAAAGTAACTATAAATCAATAAAGGCGATTCCAAATGAATATTAAAAATAACTTAATATTAGCACTTGATGTAACCAATAAAGACAAAGCACTTGAAATATGTAAACAGGTAAAACCTTATATCAACACAATAAAAATAGGATATCCGTTAACATTAGCTGAAGGATTAAAAATCATTAAAATTATAAAAGATGAATTTAATGCAAATATTATCTGCGATTATAAAGTTGCTGATATTGATGCTACCAATTCCAAAATCTGCGATTTAACATTTGATGCTGGAGCAGATGCAATAATCTGCCATGGTTTTGTAGGATCCGACAGTGTTCGGGCCTGTCTGGACAGTGCAAATGACCATGGAAAAGAAATATTTTTACTTACTGAAATGTCACATCCCGGAGCTAAAATGTTTTTACAAAAAGATGCTGAAGCCATAGCTAAAATGGGAGTCGACATGGGAATTACCAATTATGTTGCACCGGCTACCCGATTAGACAGATTAAGTAAAATAAGAGACATTGCAGGTGATGATGCCTGTATTATTTCTCCAGGTGTTGGAAAACAGGGAGGAGATGCTAAAAAAACTCTTGAATTTGCAAGTGCAATTATCGTTGGAAGAAGCATTTATGAATCTGATAATCCTGCACTAGCTTGTGAAAAAATAATAAAGGATTAAAAATCCTTTTTAAATTCTACTTTTTTTAAATAAACCATTTTCAGATATTGAACCTGCAATCAAGTATGCAAACTCAAATAATATAAACAGTACAAAGAACCATATATTAAATATGCCGCAAAGAGCCAGTAAAAATATTGCTACTTTCATTGCAAATCTATACTCAAAAAAACAATTTAAAAATTTATTTTCAGTTAATTTACTTATTAATTCATGGCCTACTTCATCTAAAAGTGCTGAAAATATACATATCAATAAAATAACTAAATTTAGCTCAGGAATACCCATAATCAGTGAAATCAGCACAAAGAGTATTAAAGTTATAATATGATGAAACCCGTCTACTTTTAGGGCAAGGAGATTACCAATTAAAATTCCAATAAATATACATGCTGCAGATGCACTTGATACTGTTGCAAATGCAGAAGTTATTGCACATAATATGCCCAGTGCAATAGCTAATGACTTATCATCACCTATATCACAGGCATCATCTGACAGTTTCATAAAAAATCCGCTTAAGAAAAATAAAACAGCTAAAATAACATAACTCACTTAAAATCACCAAAAAAGAAAATTAAATTTTATCTAATGCTGCTGCATAGATTAATGGAAATATAATTGTAACATCTCCAACAACAGTAGCTAAATTAGATCCGCATTTTGCTTTTGACCAGGATTTAGCTTCTTCTAGTGGAGCTCCACCTAAACTACCTGCTTCCGGTCTATCCATTGTTATTTGAATTGCACAATCAAGACCACCATTTAAAATGTTTGAAGCTAAAGTATAGTGTTTTGTAAGGCCCCCTCCAAGTAAGATTCCACCTACTTTTTTGCTGCCAAATACAATATCTGATAAATAAGGCATGTCTCCTGCAGCACTTATTGTAAAATCATGGTCCTGTGAAAAAATCCATAGCTGCAGACCAATCATACAATCAATAATACCTGGAGCAAAAATCGGAACATTGTTTCTAGCTGCAGTAGCTATAAAAGAATTTTCATCATCAATTAACATTCCAATTTCATAAATCAATTCCTGAATAGATATTACCGGTTTTTTAGCAGATATTATTTCAAATAATTTAATTATTTCTTTTTCAAAGACTTCAAAATCATTAGATCCTACATTAATATCAGCTATCCTACCAATTCCTTCAGCATTAAGTTCCTCATCATCTTTTCCTTCATCTCTGTAATGAGCACCACCAAATGCTTCAAGTAAATCATGAGTAAGATTAGCTCCACTTGATACAATCAAATCTACATGACCTTCCCTTATCATTTGAGAAACAATATTTCTCATTCCACCTGGAATTAATGGACCTCCAAGGCTCATAAACACATTTGTATCTTCATCTTTAATCATATTAGCTAGAATATCAGTAGCTCTTGCAACTCTGCCAGCACCTAAAACATCAGATGCTTCAAATTGAGCTATTAAATCACTTACTTTCATATCTTTGGAAATATCTATTTGATTTACTTTCATTAAATCACTTGTAAAAAAATAATTATTGGGTAATAATAGGAAATTGACTTAAATTAGTTATAGAATTAATTAAATCTGTTCTTGTAACAATTCCAAGTAAATTATTATCTTTATCAGCAATAAGCACCCTACTAATTGCTTTTTTAAGCATTATTTCAATAGCATTAGCTATTCTCATGTCTTCATTAACAATTACAATATTTGTAGTCATCAAATCTCCAACAAGCAAATCCTCTTTATCATCAGCTATTGCTCGAACAAAGTCAGTTACAGTAAATACTCCTATTGCTTTACCATCTTTCATTACAGGAGCTCCTTTAATATCATTAAAAGCAAAAACTTTTGCAGCTTCTTTTAAAGTAGAATTGACTTTTAAAGATACAACATTGCGACTAGCTATATCACCTACAGTATTTTTAGGAATGCTTCTGATTGTAGTAGTATCTACAAGTAAAATATTGTCCATATCATCCCTGCCTACAATTTTGCCCATTACTCCTAAATTATTAACTGGTGTAGGACCTATTCTGATAGTATCTCCTAAATTTAAATCCTTAATGTTTCCTAAAACTTTAATAGCTGCCTCACATTCACCAGGCTGCGGAATACTGGTAAATTCAATTTTAGCAACTGAAATATCTTTTAATTTTTCCCCACCTTTATAAATAGGTACATTAAAATCCTTATCAGTAACTGAAATGTTTAAAGAATGATATGCTTCAACAGTAGGTTTATAACCACCACGAGGTCCCGGTACTCCTTTAACTAAACCTAAACTTCTAAGAGACTGCATCTGATTACGAATTGTTCCCGGATTTCTACTCATAATTTCAGCAATGTCTTCCCCCTTAATAGATTTACCATTAGCAGATTGGTACAAATTAATCAATGTTTGTAAAATTTCTTTTTGTACTGAGGTTAACATGAAAACACCTAAATATTATTATAAAAATTAATATTATATCTGTAAAATAATGTTTATAAATATAATGATTTATCATAACAAATCCAAAATTAAAAACTATTCAAAAAATATAATTTAAAAATGAAATAATTTTAAAATAACAGTTAAATAAAAAAATAAAAGGTGAAAAACAAAAATTAAAAAGTCATAATTTTGAACAATGAGATTTTAATTTTAAAGAATGTCTGTGAGAATGAATATGTTTAACACCTTCAGATGTATGAATTTCACCAAGTATTTCTACATTTTCATGAGAATGTAAATGTTTACCGTCATCATGATAATGGTAGTGACTATGAATCCTATTTTTATCAAAGTTTCTGTCATATAATAATGCTGCATTTAAAACAACTAAACATGACCCTGCATTATGAACAATAGCTCCAGTTACTGGATTTAACAGTCCCAATACAGAACAGATAATAGCAATAGCATTAATCATCATTGATAAAGCTATATTAAACTTAATTGTAAATAATGTAGAATTAGATAACCTTTTAAGATAGGGTATTTTTTCTATATCATCACCTAAAAGTGCAATATCTGCTGCATCAATAGCTATATCACTACCAATTGAACCCATAGCTACACTTACATTAGCTGTCTTAAGTGCGGGAGCATCATTAACACCATCACCAACCATACAAACTTTATTTCCTGATTTTTTAAATTTTTCAACCCACTGAAGCTTTTCATTAGGCAGTAAATTTCCATGAACTTCTGAAATTCCTACCTGTTTTGCAAAGTAATTAGCTGTTTTAACATTATCCCCAGTTAAAAGAACTGTTTTAACACCTAACTCATGTAAATTTTCAACCACAGACTGTGAGTCTTCACGAATACTATCTGATAATGCAATTATTCCAATAACCTGATTATTTAATCCTACAATGATAATTGCTTTACCTTCACTGTTTAAATTATCCAAATAGGTGTTAGTTTTATCTGAAATTTCAAAGTTTTCTTTAATGTAATTTAAATTACCTGCATAAATTTTTCCTTTTGAATTTATTCCAAAAACTCCTCTGCCTGGATACATTTTAAAATTACTTACTTTTTCAACTGCAATATGTTCATCATTGGCTTTATCTGCAATAGCTTTAGCTAATGGATGTTCACTTAAATTTTCCACAGCCGAAGCAATAGCTAAAACTTCATTTTCAGTAAAATCACCTGTTGGAATTATATCAGATACTTTTAAATCACCATAAGTTAATGTTCCTGTTTTGTCAAAAGTTATAGTACTTAATTCTCCTAAATTTTCCAGAGCTTCACCTGATTTAATCAGTATTCCATGTTTTGTAGCCTGGCCAATAGCTGCCATAACTGCAGTTGGTGTAGCTAATATTAAAGCACATGGACAAAATACGACTAAAACTGTAACTCCTCTTTCAATATTTCCTGTAGCAACCCATGCTGCTGCAGCTATTATTAAAGCAACCGGAACCAGCCATGTTGCCCATTTATCAGCTATTCTTTGAGTTGGTGCCTGCTTTTCATCAGCCTGTTTTACTAAATCAATTAATTTTTGAAGTGATGAATTTTCACCTAAACTTGTTGTTTTAATATCAAGTACACCATACATATTTAAAGTACCGCAGAAGACTTCATCACCATCCGATTTATCAACAGGCAGAGACTCACCAGTTATTACAGACTGATCAATAGAACTGTCTCCATCAATTACTACTCCATCAACCGGAATTTTTTCACCAGGAAGTACTCTTAAAACATCATCAATTTTAATTTCATCAACTGAAATTATTTTTTCCTGTTTTTTTCCGTTTTTCTCATAAATTAATCTGCCTGTTTGAGGAGTAAGTTCTATTAAGTTTTTTAAACCTTTTTTAGCTCTCTCAACTGTCCAGTCTTCAAGAAGTGCTCCCAGTGCCATTATCCATGCTACTTCTGCAGCTGCAAATATTTCTCCAATAGCCAGTGAAGCTATCATAGCTATTGTAATTAATAATGCTGATGAAACCCATTTTTCAAATATTAACCTATCTAAAGCCAGATAAAATAAAGGGATTCCGCTAATTATTACAGCTCCCCATGCCGGATCTATAGGACTTTCAATTCCAGATACCATACAAATAATAGCACATAAAAGAAAAACACCTGAAACTATTGTCATTTTAAGTCCTGCAAGGATATCCATTATTTTTATTAACATGTTTTCTCACCTGAAGTATTACTTTTTTTAGTTTTATTTATATATTGAGTATTACTAACCTTCAATGAAGAATTACTTTTCAAAAAAATAATTTAAAAAAATAGAAAAGTATTACTTTTTTAGATTTTATTTAAATACTCAGTATTACTTATTAGTTATGGACAACAATATTAATAAAAGTTTTCAAAATTATTTCAGCAGCCAATCTGATATAACTCAAAACCAGCTTTTCTAATTTTAGGTGAATAAATATTCCGGCCGTCAAAAATAATCTTCTGATTTAATCTTTTAGCTAATTCATCTAAATCAAGAGCTCTGAATTCTTTCCACTCAGTAATTAAAACAAGAGCATCAGCATCATTTAAAACATCATATTTGGAGTTTTCATAAACAATATTTTCAGAATCAAAGTTCTGTTGGAAATTATCAATAGCTTTCGGATCATATGCCTGTATTTTTCCGCCCCTTTCAATAATTTCAGAAGCTATTACTAAAGAAGGTGCACACCTTACATCATCAGTTTGAGGTTTAAAGGAAAGCCCCCAAATAGCAAAAGTAAGACCTGATAAATCCTCTCCAAACCTGTCAACAATCTTATTTACTAAAACAAGCTTTTGATTTTCATTGACCTCATCAACATTAGCCAAAATCTTAGGTTCATAACCATTATCAGCAGCAGTGTTAATTAATCCTTTTACATCTTTAGGAAAACAGCTTCCCCCATAACCGCATCCTGCATAAATAAAGTCATAACCAATTCTTTTATCGCTGCCAATACCTAAACGAACATTCTTAACATTTGCACCAACTTTCTCGCAGATATTAGCTATTTCATTCATGAAAGATATTTTAGTGGCGAGAAGAGCATTAGCTACATATTTGCTCATTTCAGCACTTTTAACATCCATTAAAACAAATCTGTCACTATTAACAATAAATGATGAATATAACTCTTTTAAAGTATCAAAAACTTCATCATTTTGAGCTCCAATAATAACACGGTCAGGATGCATGCAATCATCAATAGCTACACCTTCCTTTAAAAATTCAGGATTGCTGGCTATGTCAATTTTAATGTCTTTATCCAAATTAGATTCAATTAACTCCTTAACCTTAAAAGCAGTACCTACAGGAACAGTGGATTTAATAACAATTAATGAATCATGACTAATAACTTCAGCTATTTCTAAAGCTACATTATAAACATAATCTAAGTTAACACTGCCGTCCTCTTTTTCAGGAGTTCCAACAGCTATAAAAATAACATTGGAACTGTCTAAAGCCTCTTTTAAATCACCAGTAAAAATCAAATCTCCTTTTTCCTGATTAGATTTAACTAATGATGCTAAATTAGGTTCATAAATCGGCAATATATTATTTTTTAAATTAGCTATTTTTTCCAGATTATTATCAACACAGTAAACATTATTTCCCATTTCTGCAAAACAGGTTCCGGTAACAAGACCTACATAGCCAGTTCCAATAATTGTCAGTTTCATACAATTTATATATATCATTTAAATAATTTAAAGTTTATTAATAATTAATTATGGAAAAGAGGATTATCAAAAAAACCGGGGAAAAACTCTCACCAATAGGACTTGGAGCTATGAGATTACCTTCAAAAAACGGTAAAATCAACTATGCAGAATCTGAAAAGTTAATACACCATGCAATAGACAATGGAATAAACATTATTGATACTGCAGCAATCTATAATAATGGAGAAAGTGAAAAAGTCCTTGGAAAAGCTCTAAAAGGAGAATACAGAAATAAAGTTAAAATTTCTACAAAATTACCTGCAATAAACATTAAAAAATACGAAGATATGGAAAAAATATTAAATGAACAGCTGGAAAGACTGCAAACTGATTGCATTGACTATTACTTCCTCCACAATGTTGATTTAAAAGCTATGAACCGTTTACTTAAAAAAGATGTTTTAAAATTCCTGTCAAAAGCAAAGCAGGAGGGAAAAATAAAATATGTCGGTTTTTCATATCACGGCACTACTGAAGAATTTCCATTATTGCTTGATGCATATGACTGGGATATGGTAATGATTCAGTACAACTACTTTGATAATAATGTACAGGCAGATATTGAAGGCATTCACCATGCAGCATCAAAAGGAATGGGAATTTTTGTAATGGAACCTTTAAAAGGTGGAATTTTAGCTGGAAAAATGCCTGCTGAAGTTGAAGACATATTCAAAAAAGCTAATCCTTCTAAAACAAATGCTGAGTGGAGCTTATCCTGGATTTTAAATCATCCTGAAATAACCTGTGTATTTTCAGGAATGAATACATTATCTCAAATTGATGAAAATATAGCTGTCGGAAACCGTGCTGAACCTCATTCCATGACTCTGGAAGAATTGGAAACAATTGATTATGCAAAAAGAGCATTAAAGGAACTGCTTCAGATTAACTGTACAAGCTGCGGATATTGCCTGCCATGCCCCAAGGGAGTAAATATTCCTGAATGTATGAAAATATATAATGAAAAATATTTGTTTAATCAGAAAGGCCTTTTAAATCAAAGCTTAATCGACTATTATTTGACTGTAGGAGGGATTATGATAAACAAATCAAATGCCGGTTTATGTAACGGATGCGGAAAATGTTTAAGAAAATGTCCCCAACACCTGGATATTCCAAAAGAACTTGACAAAGTTAAAAAAGAATTTGAAGGTCATTTCTTTGGATTTAAAGTGTTATTTGTAAAAACTATTGGTATGAAAATATATCAGAAATTTTTTTAAATAATAAAATAAAAAGTGATAAATATGAAACTCGAAGAAATATTGGCTCCATGCCCAAAATGCGGTTCAAAAGATAAACATATACATAGAAAAATGTTAGACAATCACAGAGCACATGCAGAGTTAGACACTGTAAAATGTGAAGATTGCGGATATATTTTCTTTGTAAATGACAGTATGGATGAAGATGAGAAAAAAGAACTTTTAAAAGAATTAAATAAATACTACGGATAAAATGACTTTTCATGTAATGATAATCCCTACTTTAGGTTGCCAATGTAACTGCAAATACTGTTGGGGTTCCGAATCAACAAAAGAAATAATGGACATTAGTGTAATTGATGATATTATCACCTGGTTAAAGGATTTTAGAGATGATAAAGTTCATTTTACATTCCATGGAGGAGAACCCCTTCTTGCAGGCTATGATTTCTATGCACAAGCTTTAGAAAAATTATCCAAAATAGATAATGTAGAAGGCTTTTCCCTTCAAAGTAATATTTGGTTACTTTCAGATGAGTTAATTGATTTATTTTTAAAGTACAATGTTGTTGTAAGTACCAGTATTGACGGACCTGAAGAAATTAATGATTATCAAAGAGCAGAAGGTTATTTTGAAAAAACCATGTCAAGATATGAAAAAGCAAAAGAAAAAGGATTAAACATTAACTTTGTTTTAACAGTAACTCAATATTCTAAAGACTATAGTGATGAGTTATATGACTTTTTCAAATCAAATGGGATGAATTTAAAAATACATGCAGCACTTCCGTCACTACGTGGAGATAATGCTGATCCATGGGCTCTTGATCAGGAAGAACATGGAAAACTTTTAATTGATTGGCTGGATAAGTATCTTTACGATTTAGATAAATTCAGTGTAATGGATTTGGATCATATTGCTAAAAGTACATTCAGAAGAAGAGGAACATTATGTACCTTTGCAGATTGTATAGGTACAACATTAGCTGTTGGTGCAGATGGTTCAATTTATCCATGCTACAGATTTGTAGGAATGGATGAGTATATTTTAGGCAATGTCAAAGAAAATCCAAGTTTTGATAAGCTAAAAGAGTCTGATGCATGGACAAAACTTCAGGAGTTTAGAGAATATGTTGATGAAAACTGTGCTAAATGCAGATATGTCAAATATTGTGAAGGCGGATGTCCATATAATGCCATTGTAGCCAGTAAAACTCCAAAAGCTGTTGATCCACAATGTGTAGCTTATAAAATGATTTTTGGTGAAGTTTCTAAAAGACTTAACAAAGAATTTGCAAAAAATGCATTAGGCGGATTAAACGGACCAAGTGTTAAAAAAGAAAATGAAGCTTTCAGCATTATGGATTTAATGATGAAACCCTAATATTTTTCTTATTTCTAATTCCCTATAACCAATACAAAGTAACTGTTCGATAGCTAATCTTAATTTACCATCAGGTGCAGGCATTTTCAACTGGCTACAATTTGTAGCCACTTCAAGACATTCATTACTCTTTTTTATACAAATCTTTCAAATATCCTCTTTCAATACACCAATCCTTAAATTCATTGTATTTTACTGGATCTTTTCTGAGATATAACTGTTCATAAAATAATTTATCATTATGACTCTTCATTTTTTTGATAGCATTCACTATCTGATAATTCATATCTTCACCATAACCCATTTTATCCATTTTTTTAAGCATATAAATCAACTCATACTAAATATATTATATTTACATATAAAGCATAATTTATACACAAAAATATATAAATGTTGTGGTAAAATTAAGTTTAAAAAAAAGAAGTTATAGGAAATATTTAATTTGAAGCTATAATATCTTTCATATAACTGATTAAATCGTTTTTAGATTCTTCATCATCCATTGCAAATTCTATAGATGTTTTCAACCATTCTAAACGATTTCCTATATCATAGGTTTTTCCTTCAAAGGTATTTCCATAAATTTTATCTAATTTAGCCAGCGCATCAGTAAGCTGAATTTCTCCTCCAACTCCAGCTCCGGTTTCTTTGATTTTATCGAAAATGTCTGGAGTGAGTACATATCTTCCCATAATAGCTAAGTTAGACGGTGCCTGATCAACTGGTGGTTTTTCAACAAGTTCATCAATCTGATAAACATCTGTTTCTATTTCTTCTCCTTTAATTATACCGTATCTTTCCACTTTTTCCTGAGGTACCTTTTCAAGAGAAATAGCTGATGCTTCGTATTTGTTGTAAATATCTATTAACTGTTTTGTACATGGAGTTTTTCCTTTCGTTATTGTATCTCCAAGCATTACTGCAAAAGGTTCCTCTCCCACATGTTTTTTGGCACAATAAATTGCATCACCTAATCCTTTTTGCTCTTTTTGACGAATATAACAAATATCGGCCAAATCAGTGATATCCTGAACCTGTTTTAAATATTTAGTCTTACCAGCCTGCTTTAAAGTATACTCCAATTCAAATGATTTATCAAAATGATCTTCAATAGAACGTTTATTTTTACCAGTTACAATTAAAATATCATCAATACCTGAAGCTACAGCTTCCTCAATAACATACTGAATAGTAGGTTTATCAAAAACAGGCAACATTTCTTTAGGTTGTGCTTTAGTAGCTGGCAAAAACCTAGTCCCAAAACCAGCTGCCGGAATTACTGCTTTCATCTAATTATCACCATCTTAATTTAATTAATACTAACTTATGTTTTAATTGGTTAAATAGTTAATTATTTTTTACATTTATAAAATTTCACTTAATTTTTCCAATATACAATCAATACTGACATTATAACAGACAATTGTTTTTTGAGAAGATTTCTCACCTTTTGAAATACTAACATCACAATTAAATATTTTAGATAATTCTTTTACAATTTCCTTATTGGCCTTGCCTTTTTGGGGAACTTGCTTAATACGTATTTCAAATCTGTTTCTCCATTCGTTAAATCCTGAAATTTGAAATTTATTGGAATTTGGAGAAACCTCAATATCTATAAAAACATTATTATCTAATGAAGAAATTGCATTTAAGTATTTATTAGACATAATAATCAGAAAAATAGTTTATTAATTAAAGTGCGGGAGACGGGACTTGAACCCGCGAAGGGACTAACCCAATAGGCCCTCAACCTATCGCCTTTGACCACTCGACCACCCCCGCATCACACATAACAAAAGTAGTTATTAAAAAATGTGTTTTTTAAAGTATATAAAGTTAACGATTTTAATATAAACAGTAAAAACTGATTTTTTAATTTCATTATCCAGTTACTCATAATCCATCTTTTTAATAGCCTCATAAACTCTTTTACAATTATTTTTATCATTAAACTCAAAGAAATCATCGACTCTTTTAATATACTGATTTTTCATTTCACATTCACTTTCAATATATTCCATTATCAAATCAATTAATTCTTCATGATTATCAACAACTTCTCCAAAACCCATTGTTTTATAATCAAAATAGCTCTCTTCAATATCAAAATGATAATCCTGAGCATAATGATAATAAATAACTGGCTTTTTTAAATAAGCAAAATCAAAAGCTATTGAAGAATAATCTGTTATTACTAAAGAAGCATGTGTGAAAATATTATTATAACTATTGGAAGTTGAATCAATTGTTACATAATCATTAGTTTCAAATAATTCAATGAATCTGTAAACATTTGGATGTGGTTTAAAAATCAATTTATAACCATGTTCTTTACAAAAATCAATTAAACGAGAATCATTAATTAAAGTATTGTATATTTTGAAGTAATTTGATTTTAATATTTTTTCTTTAGTTGAATGATGGAAATGCCTCCTCCAGGAAGGCATAATTACAATTTCTTTATAATCTTCCTTTTTTTCAAGAGCATCATATCTGGGAAACCCCAATAACTGAGGAACATCTTTATGATAGTTATAAGGGTACTTAAAAAATGATTTCAATTCCAGTTTTGATGCAGTTACAATTAATGAAATGTTTTTATCCGCTTTATTAAGCCACATTGAAATATTATCCTTTGTAATACCATGCTGTAAAAATACAAGCCTAAATTTAACAAGACCTGATAAAAAAGGATAATTGCCCCAAAATGGATATACTAAACCATTATCCGGATGGGAGGATATGACCTTTTCTGCAAATAAAGCATATATTCTATGTTTAATAGAACCGTATTCAATGGTTTTTCCAATTTGAGAAACTTCATCAAATGCAAAATTATCTTTATTTAAAACAAAAACCTTTTCAATACCATCATTTATACCAACAGCATATTTAAAAAGATTAATACCATTATCATCAGCCAAATAAGGCAAATCCATAAAAATCCAAATTCTTCTAGATGATAAAAACGGATATAAAATAAAATAAACAATTCTAAATATCACACCAGTTCTCCAGCCCTGATTAGTTTCACGCAACATTGTGTAAATAGTTGAAATCTCATTTTTCAATATTCTTACCCAATTTTTTGGTTTGACAGTTATTACACTTCCTTTAACCTTAGCAATGTGATTTTTTGAAAGTGAATATTTAGAAGTATTTGAAAGTCTGCAAGGCCTATTAAATTTTATTTCAAAATCTTTAAAATCATTAACATCCGTTTTAAATTGGATTTTAAGATTTTTTGAAGTAATTGGAATAAAAAGCTCAAAATCATTATTGTAAGCATATTCAAAATTTAGAGAAAACCTATCTCTTTGTGGATATTTCAACTCTTTAGTTTCAAAAATCTTATCATTAACAAAGGCAAAAACCTTACCTTTTTTATTGAAAAATGTAGTAATAAATCCTGAAACATAAATAACATCATTTTGTATCTCAAAAATATCAATAAAAACCTGATTTAATGATAACTTATCAAGAATATCATTATAAACTTGTTTTCTATATTTACAATCACAATTAGCTAAATAATCATTACCTAAATATTTTAAAAAGAATATATGTGTTTTAAGCTGATTTTGAATATTTTTTTGATTATATATCACATCATCATCAATATTTTGCAAAATAAAAATCAGATTGATGTAAAGTTCATAAATTTCATCATAACTTAAAATATGGTCAATTTTTTTAATTTTGAAAAGCCATTGCAAATCATACATCAATACATATTGAATAAACTTTAAAACTTCACCATAATCTCTTTTAGAACATTCAATTAATTTAAAATGAAACTGTTTAATTCTAGAAATATAATATTCTTTAGTTTTACTTGAATAATCAAGAAGAGAATTTTTAGCTTCAAATTTTCTATAAAAATAAGATCCGCTTTTAACAAGCCCTAATTTTAGTTTATTTAAAAGAACCTGATTAACAAAAAATGCATCTTCAGCAGTTTGTAATTTATCATTAAATTTAATATTTTCAATAGCTTCTGCTTTAAAAAATGAAGAAGGTCCAGATAATTGAATAAATTCCGGTTGTTTCAATAAATCAACAACTTCTGTTTTTTTAAATTTAAAATTTAAAGGGTGATTACCTTTTTGTGATCCAAAATAATATATTGGAATTGAAACAACATCAATTTCGGAATAATGTTTTTCAAAGAAATTATAAACATCTTTAAATGTATTACGGCTTATATAATCATCACTGTCTAAAAAATTAATATATTTTCCTTGTGCTTCTTTTAATCCCTGATTTCTAGCATGTGCTGGGCCAAAACAATCTTTAGTTGATATATACTTAATATTTTGAGGATATCTAACCCTATATTTCAAACACATTTCTTCAGTATTATCCGTACTTCCATCATTAACTACAATAATTTGAATATTTTTTTCAAAATCCAAACTTTGACTAATAACAGAATCAAATGCTTTTTTTAAATACAAATCAGAGTTATGTGCTGCAATTATAACAGAAAATAAAAATTTATCATGAATTTTTATAGCCCCCCACTATTTTAAAAAATAATCCCAAAAATATATCAGATATAACCATTAATATAATAATATATCTACCAAAGATAATAAAGCTTTTGATGGTGAGAATTATGAAAAAACTATATTTATTATTAATTATACTGATTTTATTAATGGTAGAGGTCAATTTATACAATTACAATGGTTTTGATTTTAATTCAAACAAAATAGAATTCGAAGGTGCCAAGTTTGATTTGCCTGACAATTTCAATATTACTAATGAAAGTAAAAATACAATAAGCCTCTACGATAAAAGTAACAATATAACTATAAATATAACTCATTTAAATGACAATGTTTCAATTAAAACCTATTTCCAAAAAGCTCTAAAAGATAATTTTACAGTAGGCAATGAAACTCAAAAAATAGATGATATTAATGTATATGTAACCTATCGTGAAACAAATTATACTAATTCAACACAATTATTCTTTGAAAAAGATAATACAAATTATCGTATGTGGATACTGAACTATGATAATAAAAATGATTATTCTTCAAAAATAGCTGCTGAAATTATTACAAGCCTAAGACCTGCAAATCAAGGATATATAGGTTAAAAATAACCTTCAAATCCTTATTTTATTGCAAATCTATTTTTTCTTTTATTTTGGACAAATAATTTCTGAATAAAATCCAGAGAATCATCAACATTCAAACATTTTAATGTTTCGTCAATTTTAGGAAAGTAAAGTGATTCATTTGGAATGACATTATAAATAAAAACATCACTTACATAACTATTAACACTTTCAGACTCTGATTCACTGAAAGCACCTAAATAATCTTTAGTAAAAAAAACATTTTCTTGAATAATTTGTACAGGATTACCGCTCAAAAAAGAATTAGACAATCCTTTACAGTTAGGAGGGACAAATGCATTATTATCTACAATAGAACCAGAACCTAAAACAACTCCTGAAGATATATAAGCCAAATGACCTAACCACACATGATCCCCAATAAGAACAGAACCCGGAAAATTAATCCTTTCTTTAGTTTTGGATAAATATATCGGATAAGCAAAAGAAGTTCTAATATTTGTACCACTACCAATATTACAATCATCACCAATAACTAAATTCTGATGTTCCTGAACATTGATGTTTAAAGGAGCAGTCATATTATTATCACGACCAAAAAAGACAACTGAATCATGATAAACCTGTAAATTCAAAGGATATTGTGAATTAGGAGTGGAAGATAAATAAACTAACGAATTATTACCTTCAAAACGTATATTTGCATTAACTAACTTAACCTCACGTTCACAATAAAATAAATTACCTTTACCTCTAAAAGTAACATTGGAATTAACAAATTCTGGTCTACCAATAAAATTATTTTGCTTTAAATTCCCGATTTGATCAATATTACTAACTGACTCCATAAAAACCACAATAATTATTTTTTAATTGAATTTAGAATCGCATCTAATTTATTTTCAAGATTATTCATTCTTCTTTCTAAATTATCTCCACTATTTACTAAAGAACCTGTTTTTTTAGCAACAAGACATGTATCACACCAAGGTTTAGCATCAGCATTTGTAGAAACATGAATAACTTCAAAATCAACATATTTAGCTAATGCCCTCATACCATCTTCATAAAAACGATAGCAGTCAGTATCTGCATCACCATGTTTAGGTCCTCCACTAGGAGCAATAATACAGCAAAAACCACCAGGCCTTAAAACTCTGTCAATTTCAGCCATTGTAAGCCAGAAGAAACCTAAATGTTCAAAAAATTGACCTGAAACAACAACATCATAGCTATTGTCTTCAACTTCATACCAATTGTAAATATCATCAACAACAATATCCACATTAGCCCCTTTTTCAAAATCTAAACCCTGATAAGTCCAATTAGAACTATTAAAAATAGATTTATAATTATAATTAGTACCACTTGTATCTAAAGAACCAACATCCAATATATCTAAAAAATCATTATCATTAAGATAAGTATTTTTAAACCAACTCATTTTATCATGACTAGACTTATGCATGTTATCACCAATTAATTCTCTCTAAAATTAAGACTAAATTATACCAATTTTATTCGACCTTTGATATAAATTATATCTATTACAATTATTTTGTTTTTTAGCTATAAAAACATTATCTAATTACATTAAAAAATATTAAAATTATAAGTTTTCTTCTAATTTTTTCTTTAAAAACATATTTTCTTTTCTTAAAACACCATTATTTTTACAATAAAACTTTTTTTGATCATGTATTTTAATTAATTTTTCTTTTAAAATTTTCTGTTGGAAAAGTAAATGCTCAATTTCTTTTTCATAATTTAAATTCTTATCTGCCAAAAATTGATAATTTTTTGAAATATTATCAAATTCAACAATATGTTTAAGCTGATTAAATTTATCTGAATAATAAGACTTTTCATAATGTGTTCTACCAGAACCCCAAATATGAGATTCATCAGCTAAATAATCTCTACCAAAATACATAATTTCAACATCATAATTATTTTCTATGTATAACTCCAAATCTTCAATATAACTATTAACATTTAACAAATAACTATTTCCACTTTCATCAACAATTGTCTTGTCTTTTTTTAATATTTTTGTTGCATATCTTGCAGAATTCAAAATAATCTTTGAAGATTGACAATTATTTTTTAAAAAATTAAAAAATAAATCTATACTTTCTTCATATAATTTGAAATAAGTTTTTGAATCCTCAATTATTGTCAATGCAGTTGATTTGTCTTTGATAGTTTCATAAAACTTAGTTTTTGGTAAATCCCAATAATTATTTGTAATAATATTTCCATCATCTAAAATTAAAATTCCAAAAATCAATTCATAAATAACATCCATAATAATATAATCTGGAGGATTATTTGCTATTTCGGAAAGCCAACATTTACTTAAATCATACCTAATAGAATCATTGTAATCATTTTCAAATATTATGTCCTTTTCATCAAATTTTATGTTATTTTGCATCAAACTAATGATAGATGTTCTTTGTGAATAAGAAATTATTTGAAAAAAAGTTTTATAATTTGGAACAATTTGTGAATTAAATAAATCCCTTGACACACATGATCCAAAAACACCAACTGTAAAAACCAAAAAGAAACCTCCTTAATTAACTAACAATGAAAGAAAATTAACTTATTCATTAATTTTTTTTAAAATTAAATCTAATTTATTTTCAAGATTATCCATTCTTTTTTCTAGATTATTATTAACACCATACTGTTTTCTAGCTATTAAAACACAATCATACCACGGATAAGAAATTTCATCATCATTAACATAGCATTCCAATATTTGCAATCCTACATAATTAGCTACCTGTTTCATACCATCATCAGTGAATCTGAAACAGTCATAAGGATTTTTGTGAACCGGCCCTGCACTAGGAGCAATAATACAACATAATCCTCCAGGTTTTAAGATTCTTTCAATTTCTTTTATAGCTTTCCAAAAGAATTCCATATGTTCAAAAGCCTGACCAGAAACAACAACATCAAAAGAATTATCTTCAATTTCAATCCAATTATAAATATCTGAAACAACAATGTCTATGTTAGGACCTTTCTGAATATCCATACCCTGATATTTCCAGTTATCTTCTCTTAAAAATCTGCCGTAATTATAAGAAGTATCACTAGCATCATAAGATCCGATGTCCAAAATATTTAAGGGTTTTTCTGGGTTTAAATAATCATTCTTAAATTTTTCCATTGATTGAAATGAACTTTTATGCAAAAAATTATCCTCCAAAACAATTTTCATTAAAAAATATTAAAAATTACAGATAACTAATTAACTCTTAAATTTATTAATCAACTTTTTCCAAGAACTTTTTGAATTAGTTATCTTCAATTTTATCTCTTCTTCCAATTCTTTATTTTCTTCAAATAACTTTTTATTTTTTAAGGATAAATATCTGTTCCTACCTCTTAAAGCAATTAAATCTTTTTTGATAGAATTATACTCCTTATTTAAAAAATTATACTCAGTAATTATAGAGTCATACTCCTTATTTAAAGAATTATATTCCTTATTGATAGAATTATATTTATTATTAAGAAGAACAACTTCTTGCTTTATACCATTTAATTCAGAGGATAACTCTTGAATATTATTTTTCAAATTGCCATTTGATACTTCCAAACTATATTTATCCATTTTAACTTCACGAATTTTATAATTTAAAATAAATTCTCCATTCGTTTGGGATTTTAATATCATTCTATAAAAAATTAGATTTTCCACATCTAAATTTAGAATAAAATCCATATAATGTTTATTATTAATTTCATCAAAAAAATGTTTAATTAAATTAAAAATTATATTTTTATTTTCGGCACAAATATAACTTTTTTTAACAAAACAACAAATATAATTAAGTAAATTTCTTGAAACAACATTAAACAAAAACAAATTGTCAAATAAATTAATAATATTAATAAGTGTATCAAAATAACTTTTATTAAATACAATTTTTGAAAAATCATAATTATTTATAAAAAAATAATTGCAAAAATCGTTACCAAAAATAGGATATTCCTCTTTTTTTATATCTTCTTTAATATAATATGGTTGCATTTCTTTTCGTTTAAATGCCATTATACTATCAAAAAAACCAATACTATTTGAACTCAAAAAAGTTTTAAAAAAGAAATATACATTATCAAAACTTATATCCGTTGGAAATGATAAATTCAACTTTTTTAAAAAAGAAACATTATATAAAATATTAGTAATCTCATGAGAACTAAAAAACAAATAATCCATAAAATCTTTTTGATTTTTATGTGAATTTAATAAAGAATACTCAAAATATTCATCGTGCAAAATTTCTTTATTTTCAGTTATAATTCCTGATGGATAAAAAAGCATATCACATTTATTAATGCAAACATAATCATATAATGCATCAAAAGTAATAAACATGAAAAAATCCTCTTGATTAATAAATGTTACATACTCACCATTAATAATATTTATTATATTTTCAGACTTTTTTTTAGAAAATACTTGAAAATGTTCATTTTTACCAGCAAAATATTTTAGCCAATCATCAGAACAATAATTTATACAAACAATTTCAATTTGTTTTAATGTTTGATTTAACAAACTATGCAGACAATCTTTAACATAATTATTATTATCATAAATAGGGATAACAATTGAAATTTTAATATTATTTTTATTAATTTTAATCACCTTTAGCAAATATAATCATAACACAACAAATATTTATTAAATAAGATAAATATCAACCAATAAATCATCATTCAAATACTGGCCAATTACATTTTCAAATAAATTACCATTAAATATAACATTATCCAAAGTATTAGTAGTACTAAACATGAATTTATCATATTCATCAAACCTAATTCCAAAATTTTTAGATAAATACTGATAATGTAATAATGATTTTTTTATAAAATCCTTATTAACAGAAACATCTGCAAAAATAAAAAAATCATTATCATTAAAATCATCTTTTAAACTTAATAAATCTTTTTTTAGAATAAATAAAATATCTTCTTTTTCAAGTTTATTGTAAATATTCCTATTACCTCTTTCATTATCAATTACAACAATTAAATTTTTAAATGGATATTGAATTGAACTAAAATGTTTCTTAATATCTTCAATTTTAGTACTCTTTGTTAAATTATAAAAGATTGTAACATTGGCATATTCCTTTTGATAATCAAAGTTTATTGAATCTAATATATATTGGAAACGTTTAGTATAATTATGATTCTCCAAAACATTATATAAATTATCTTCAATAATATTATCTATATCTAAATTATTAAAATCCAATTTATCCAATTTATCTAAATAAATAACATTATTTTTAAAAATATCATAAATCCCTTTAGAAAAATTTGAAATAACAAAGGTATTTGATGACATTAATTCAAATATTCTCCTTGCAAACATAGTATAAGAATCTACAACAGTATTAATATTTAACCCAAATTTACTTTCCTTATACACTTCAGACATTTTATTAAATGGAACTGCAGGATATATATAGTTAGTATATTTCCTTGGAAAAATTCTATTAGACCAATTTTTTCCATAAGCTCTATCATAAATTTTTAAATCAAAATTACTTTCCAATATTTTATCAAAAAAATCGACCATTACATTGCATCTTTCTTCAAATTGCTTATACCAACTACCTGCAAATACAATCAAATCATCTTTTCTAGTTTCATTATGAATCGGATTAAATAATTTTAGATTAGATGCAAACATCAATGGATAAACATTATAATGTCCCCTAGAATTATATTTAGAAATACACTCTTCAGATGTTGTGAAAATATAATCAAACCTTAATGCAGTATCAATAAAATTATAATCTTGATTATTGAAAGATGTAGGGTCCTCTTTATTCCAAAAAACAGTAGGAATATTATGTTTATTACAATAATCTAATATTTTAAAAAGTTCATTTCTAAACTCTTTTTTAGTATTATAATTAACACCGATTTTTTTAAACCAAGGCCCATCATGTTTACTTTCAACCGCTATTCCATCAACCATTTCATCTTTAAAAAATCCATGATAAGCAGATTCACAGAAAAATATATCTGGTTGATTTTTTTCAAAAGATTCTAACCAATTATGAGGCTCTAAAATAATTGGAATAAATTCATCTTTATACGAATTATATGTGAAAGCATCCATGATTAAAGCAACCTTAATATTTTTCTGTTTTAATCTTTTATTAACTTTAGAAATATTATTTATAGAATTATCGCTCTTTTTAATTGAAGAAATATATTTAATTGCTTCATCATATTTTTTAATATTTAGTAAATCAAATAATAATTTGAAATTAGTTACATTAACATCAAAATCATAAGATTCACTAAAAAGAGGCTGTGCTTTTTTTAAAATTTCAAGCATCTCATCATAACTTAAATCATTACCTACTAAAAAATTGTTTGTAAAATAGACTAATTTAGATTTTAAAAGATATTGAACAAAAGGATATAACATATCTTTTTCCTTACTAATATTTAACATGATTAAATAAGCATCCAATCGACCAAGATTTCGTTTTAAGTCTTTTTGAAAACTTAAAGAATTATTATTTTCATCATTACGAGAGTTATTATAAACATAAATAATTTTATTTAAAAAAACAATACCCCTAGCATTAATTAATGAATTAAATAAAAAAACAGAATCTTCACCAGGAATATATTCTGGAAACTTAATAGTATGTTTTTCTATAAATTTCCTTCTAAAAATTTTACTAAACAACCCAAAATTTCCTAAAAAATATTCCATATCTTTAATTGATGAAAATTTCATCTCATCCCTAAAAACATTATCAAAATCTCGTTGTCTATCTTTCCAAGTATCAAGAGGATTAGTAAAAGAGTTTATTAATAAACCTGGAAAAATTACTTCATCATCATTATCAATTATAGAATGCACACCAGTAACAATATCTGCATTTTCATCCTCAATTTTATTAAAAAGAATTTCACAAGCATCTTCTTTAAGAACATCATCAGGATCTAAAAAAATTAAATAATCAGATGTTGCATATTCCATACCTACATTACGTGGTTTACCTGCAACACCAGAATTTTTATTCAAAAATACTCCTTTAATATTTTCATAAACATTATCATAAGCACTAATAATCTGTTTACTTCTATCTGTAGAACAATCATCAACCAATATAATCTCTAAATTTTCAAATCCTAATGACTGAGCAAATAAAGAAAATAAACATTTTTCTAAATACAATTCAACATTATATACAGGAATTATAATACTAACTTTATATTTCATTTTTTTCAACTCAATCAAAAAATATTATATAAGTTTCCATAATTGTAAAGCTTAATATCTTCAGGTACTTCTTTTATTATATTTTTGGTGTCAAATATAATTGGATTTTTCATGTTTTCTTTGATTAAATCGTAATCAAGGTCTTTAAACTCATCATGGTCGCATAAAATTAAAACAAGGCTCGCATTTTTGGTGGCTTGGTTTAAATCAACATATTCTTCATTGGCTACATGTGGGTCCCAGATGCTTATTTCATAGTTGTCTTCTTTTAATTTAGCTATTATCTCATATGCCG
>OBAI01000071.1_pt1 | contig 130351 bp, 102 predicted proteins | sample 1517461 | NCBI WGS metagenome assembly OBAI01 (sample SAMN04571696, study PRJEB22368) | human gut metagenome | biome: human gut; material: stool | host: Homo sapiens | place: Luxembourg | collected 2012-06-29
ATATTTGATTGTCCTTGGACGTGCCGGCAATTCCAAACACCGTCTAGTAAAAAAAACATTAGCTAACAGTGTTATTGGGGTAACATACTACTTCGAGGCGTAATTATAAATCATTAAATGAATCTCATGTTTCTTAATTGAAGGAAATTATTGTGAAAAAAATTATTTCGATGCTTGTAATATTTTTTGTGTCAACGCTAATTGGCATGGCGGATACACTTGATGAAGCGCTATCTTTTTATAATAAAGGCGACTATGACAGTGCAATAAAATTGATAAAGCCTTTGGCGGAGCAAGGGAATGCTGAAGCTCAGCTTAGGTTAGGGATATGCTTTGTAGCGAAAGGCGACTACGACAGCGCTATAAAATGGCTGAAGCCTTTGGCGGAGCAAGGAAATACTGAAGCCCAGCTTTGGTTGGGGTTATGCTTTTTTAGTAAAGACGACTGCGACAGCGCAATAAAATTGCTGAAGCCCTTTGCGGAGCAAGGGAATGTTGAAGCTCAGCTTAGGTTAGGGATATGCTTTGTAGCGAAAGGCGACTACGACAGTGCGATAAAATGGCTGAAGCCCTTTGCGGAGCAAGGGAATGTTGAAGTCCAGATTGAGCTCGGGAGGTGCTTTTTGGGGAAATGCGACTACGGCAATGCGATAAAATGGCTGAAGCCTTTAGCGGAGCAAGGAAACGCTGATGCCCAACTTTTGCTGGGGGTATGCTTTATAGAGAAAGGCGACTATGACAGTGCGATTAAATTGCTAAAGCCTTTGGCTGAGCAAGGAAATACTGTTGCCCAGTTTGCGCTTGGGAAGTGTTTTTTTGAGAAATGCGATTACGACAATGCGATAAAATGGCTTAAACCCTTTGCGGAGCAAGGGAATGTTGCTGCCCAAAATTGGTTGAAACAGTGCTTAATCCATAGTAAAAGAAAGTAATACTTAGGTAGCATGAATAGTTCTGTTCGAATATTAAGCAAATCCCGTATGTAAAAGACGCGAACCACACCAAAAATGCGAACAAATCTTTTATAGCGCGCATAATCTCCTAGAGACAGGCGTCTTAAATGCCTATACAAGACGGATCCAGTATACAAGAACAGCCGATAGGCGTTAAAATGCGTGTGGAACTGTACAAAAGTTGCGAATTTTATCGAATCCGACACAAATTGGCAAAATGTGGCATACAAATTTTCGTAAGTTGCTGTTTTTAATGCGGATTTTTTCAAGAACTTGTCAGAATTTGGTAAATTCGGGTTCCTGAGAAGGTTATTTTTGCCAAAAATAGGGTTTTTTCTGCACAATATTGTAAACGTCTAATCGGATATTTTTACCTTAGGATAATTTCCGTTAGTGCATATCAATCAGTAAATAGCGACTCAAAAATACTAAAATAGAAATAGGTAGTTTCGAGAACATTCATATAATTAGACATAATACATATTGTGCGAAAATCGCGTGTTTATATTCTTTCTCACTTCAACTTGTTTAAATCCACCCATTCCGTGTAGCCGCCTTTTTCATTTATAAACGCGAAGCTTAATGAAGAATCGTCTATCTTTACTTTTAGCGCGTCTTTTTTGCCGTTTATTATAATTGGGTATTTTACTTTTATATCCAATTTTGACTTTGGAAAACGCTCGCCGGATTTTACGACAAAACGCTCATGCCAATGCGCGCATATCATTAAATTTAAATTGGCTTTATCCAAAATTTTTCTGAACCGATTTCCTATAGCGCGATTGTACGGGCTTTCTCCAAGCTCAAACGGCGGAATGTGCGAAATCGCTATTCGCCGTTTTGCTGTTTTAAATTCTTTCGACGCCACAATTTTTTCGAGCCAATTAGATTCCTCCTTTTGGTAGCTGTCAAAATCCGTGATCCCTCCACATTCAGCTGAACTGTCGGGTTTATCTTCTCCCATATCTAGAACCAGAAAAAACGTGCCGGCGCGCATAAAGGCGTAATACGGCTTCCCCGTTTTAGTCGGAAAATAATCTAAAAAAGCTTCGGAATACTTTCCCCGGCATTCGTGGTTTCCGCGAGCGTAAAATATTGGAATATTGCCATGAGCTGCATCCGAAACCGCTCTCATAAATCCATTAAATATTAACTCTTCATTTTGAAAAGTATTTACCATATCGCCATTTAAGAGAATAAAATCGGCGTTAGACAAATTTTTTGGCTGCAACAATTGTTGGACGGTTTTTGGGGTTTGATGTATGTCGTTTATGACTATAAACGACATTTCCGGGTTTTTATCTGACGGCGTTTTAAAACTCAACGGATTCGAACCATTTGGATATGTATCACATTTCAGAATATCGCCGAATTTAGTAGCGCCGTATTTAGCGCCTTTATATGTTTCCCAGTACTCCAAGACCTCTTTTACCTCTATTTTGTAGGAGTAAGTATTCCCTGCTGCAAGATTCTCCAACCACACGGCATGAAGCGTTCCAATATGTTTTCTGCCTGTTGGCGAAGAATCGAAAAAAATTTTGTTTTGTGAAAAGTTCTTGTCGTCCGGAGAAAAAACCTCAACTGAAGCAACCGCCCTTTTGTTCGTCATAAAAACTACGCAAACCTTGCCGCCGTCCATAGACAGCAAATACGGGCCTTCGGATATTTTTAGGGAGGCGTTATTTTCAACATTTAGGTTTGCCGCAAAAGCCGGGGTTATGCCTGTGTTTGCAAGTAAAACCGCAAATACCTTAAAAAATGTTTTTCTATCCATATTATAAGCCATAATTTACAAAGGCTTATTCTTTTGCGGAATTTAGCCTAAACGTTTTGCCGGGATGCGACGGTTTCCCGTCGGCGCCGACAAAGTCTATTTTTATTTCTTCTGAGTCTACGCAGACATTCATTATGTCCGAGTTGGAATTTACGACGTTCGGAGCTTCAAATCCCGAGCTTGAAGCCGGATAGAATTCGTGCTTGTGAAGATGCCCGCTCAAAATGACATCGACGTTTGCGCCGTTTAATACCGGTGCAAATTTCTTTTTGAAATCCACAGACCCGTGCCAACTTCCCCAAGCAGGAGGAATATGGGTTATGACAATCCTCGCTGAAGCGCCCTTATATTCGTCTGATTCTATTACGGATTGCAGCCATTTTGCCTGGTCGCTTCGGTATTTGTCGAAGTTTGCGGTATCAAAATATTCAATGTCGCTGTCTGGCTTGTCTTCGCCGCCGTCGAGAACAATGAAAAACACTTTGCCCTGCCTAAAAGTATAATACGGCTTGCCTGTGGGAGTCGGAAAATAAGCGATAAATTCCTCTGAAAAATTGCCGCGCGACTCGTGGTTTCCGCGCGCATAAAACAAAGGCATCGAACTCTTGGTATACTGCACTAGAGTGTCTAAAAAACCTTTCATGATTTGGTCTTCCGACTCCATTTGGCTTACCATATCTCCGTTTAGAACCAGAAAATCCGCATCTTTTGGGGCTTGTTTCAGAAGCGATTCTAGTCTTTTATAATCGGCATGGATATCGTTTACAACGGAAAACTTTATCTCTTTTTTAGAGGTGTCCAAAGTCTTGAATTTAAGAGGCTCAACTTTATATACGGCTGATGAGGCTACATTTCCGTATAGAGTTTGGTTATTGTCGCCGCGCTTTAATACTTCGCGCGAAAAAACCCTGAAGTTGTATGTTGTAGCCGGGGAAAGATTGTCCGCGGTAATGCGGTGGAGTTTTGTTATTTGTTTTTTGCCCAGCGGAGAATCGAAGAATTTTTCGCGCTCTTTTGCATAGAAATGCGTGCCGTCGTCTGGAGCGATTTCTACCCAGGATACTGCAGGCTTATTTGTAGTCCACACAATTGTCGCCGAAGTTTCTCCGACATTGTGCAAATATGGCCCGTGCGTGATTTTAATTTGATCCTGGGAAAACAGAATCAAAGAAAAGCAGAGCAATCCAATGAAACATGCAAATTTTTTCATGGTAAAATACTATGGAAGGATTAAATTTTGTGCAAATCTTTTTTGCCAAAAAACCCTCTTTGTATCCTTCCCTGTCATTTTTTTAGTGCTAACAAGTTTATCCCGCCATTCGCGCCATTCCTACCGAAACTTTAAGCTAACGAAGACGCATCCTCCATCCTTAGATTCTGGAGATTTTACAAACGTTGTTTTAAGCGTCCGCCCGTCAACGCTGGTTTCGCATTTGATTTCGTCTCCGCAAAAGCAAGACTCTAATTCCATTCCTTCCGGAATATTAAACCACAGCGACATAGGGAACCCCGCAACAGCCACCACTTCCAGCGATAAGACTTTTGACGCGTCGTCGTAAACGCAGCTTTTTATTTCTCCGAATGAGTTGCTTATATGTCGGTCGCTTCCGATAAGCTGTGGGATTCCGCTTTTTAATGGGACGAGAACAAGAAGTCGCGTATCGTGCGCCGGAACGGTTTGGGATATATTTGAAGCATCGACTATCCCCAATGGTTTTTGCGTCCAAAACTCAAATCCCAAATATTTTTTCGCGCCGTCTATTCCAAGCTCTTCCGCCGACACGGCGATTTCACGCTCATCGTCTTCCCAATTTATAAACGCAATTACATTATAGCCTCCTAGAATAGGGTGGCGCGCGGAAAGATTCCATATCGGCAGCATTGAAAAATAGGGGTACAGACTCGCGGGCCGAACAATTGCCGGCGGCAAAGTCTGCTGGAGAATTTTCATTTGCGACTGGCTAAGTCCGGCAAGTTTGTCCCCAAAAAATGTAAGTTGCCCCGGCAATGCAACTATTGTGGCGGTAGTTCTAGCCTCAGCGGGGGGAAGGTCTTTTACTAAAAGAGTATCCGGATCGGCAACCATTGCGATGTTATGGGTAAATATCTGGTTTATGGTACACCTGCCCTGCAATTTTACATTTTGCCATCTTACGGGTTGGTTCGGATGGACTATGTCGGCTCCGGTTCGCGAAAGTTGGGCATATTTCGCCTCTGGACCGCTTGTATGGCCTTGGCACGCCAAGAAAACAGCGTCGTCGCCGATTCCATCTCTGAATGCCTCTACGCACAACTCAAAAGGATTCGGGCAATCTGGATGCTTAAACCTTTCGCGGATTTCCGGCCTTTCATAAAGGTGCGCGCAGTAGCTCTTGTTGCGGCCCGACATTCCGTCGATCTTAAAGAACTCGTATCCCCATTCTTTAGATGCAATTTCAAATATTTTTCTTAAATGTTCTCGGGCTTCGGGAACCGTGGGGTCTAGGGTATATTTTCCGTTCCATGAAGAGATAGGATTGCCTTGGACATCGTGCAGAAACCAGGACTTATGCGCTTTGTAGAAATCTTCGTTCCCGGTTCCGAAAGGCGCCATCCATATCCCAGGCTTGAATCCGAGCGCTCGGATATCTTGCGCCAGTTTTTTCATTCCATCCGGAAACTGACGAACATTTGTTTCCAAATTCATATTGTGGAATCCGCTGACAGGCAATTTGTCGGAATTTCCCTGCCATGATTCAATAGACCAAATTTCACATCCAAATGGCTGCAGATATTTCCGCCCAATTTTTGCCTCGGATAGATTGTCATCAGCGGTAGCCGTGTCAAAGTAAGTGTTCCAAGACATCCATCCGCTCGGAGTGGCAGGCATTTTACTCCGGTCTAAATGGCGGTAGTACGGGACATAGCTACTTTTGAAGTAGTTTTCGATAAATGAAAACTCAAAACAACTTTCCGAAGCATCGTCAATGCGTCCGCTTGCGGAAAAATTGTATTTTGACGAGCTAATGGTTCTTATAGCGAGATTTGCCGCGCCTATTCTTAGAAGAGAATCCGAATCGGGCAAGAAAATGGAGTCGTTTAGAAGAGAATCTGCGGAATTTAGATTTAGGCCCAATACCCGTTCAGACTTTGACGGCCGCGTACGGCACGCATATGCAGATTTTTCCGATAGTTTCCCCGCAAATATTATTTCGCCGTCAAACGATAATTTGCCTTTGTAGGCTTGGGCTGTTCTGTGGTAAAAAAGAATTTTTAAACTATCGGGGCAATTTGACGGAAAAACTATGTATCCCTGGACGTCTCCCGAATTATCGACTATGCAAAGCCGATTGCCAACCCCGTCCCTCGAGTTTGCTATTTCCCATTTCTTGCCTTCCGCCACGAATGAAAGCTTTCCGCTAACAGTCACTTCGCCGAATTTTAAAGATAAAATACCGGAATTCTCTTTGAAATCGATGTTCCATTTAGCAAAAACGGACACCGGAAGGCATAAAAAAACCAGCAACAATGAAAACAATTTTCTTTCCGCCATTTTCTAACGCTATGAAATTTTTACGCGGGCGGCAATAAAATAAAACGTAAAACTAAAAGGGCATGCGGATGTCTTTTTCGCATGCCCTTTTCAAAAATTACAACTTTAGCAGCCCCAAATGCGCTTCTTATGACGATTAGCTTTGGCGCGTTTTGAGCGCTTATGCTTGTTCATCTTCAGTCTTCTTTTCTTTTTCAGATTTGCCACTGTAGTCCTTTCAATTTTTATATCGTTGATTTTAAAGTTTGTTGTCGAGTTTTAGCGTTGCCTGATTTTCACATATTCGCAAAAATCGAACATTTGGGAAATGCATTTTCTCGATTATGAAGCTATGCATATTCGTACATTTTTTTGTCTTGTAAAGCTTTTTTTGATAAAATTTCCGAAGTTGTGAAAAACACTGCCGGCACCGGCCCGATTTATTTCAACAGACAAAAAAATGGTTGCGATAATTCGCGGAAAGGCTTTTCTTGTCTGGTTAAAATATGCGGGGCAAAACCGCATAAAACTGAATTTTAATATTATGAACGGAATAAGAAGACCTGCTATACTGGTAATAAGAGACGGATGGGGAGAAAACCACGATCCGTCGCTTGATAAATATAACGCAATAAAATTGGCAAACGCGCCATTCTGCAAAAATTTGGCAGCCCACTGGCCCAGAACCGAAATTGCCGCGTGCGGGCTCGCAGTAGGCCTTCCCGAAGGCATTATGGGAAATAGCGAAGTCGGGCATCAAAATATTGGCGCCGGCCGCGTTGTAGACCAAGAAATAGTGCGCATAGACAAAGGGTTCCAAACCGGCTCCATATTGGAAAGCCCCGTTCTTCAACAGGTGTTTAAAACAATGGATGAAGGCGGTTCCCTGCACCTCTTTGGGCTTTGTAGCGACGCCGGAGTCCACTCAATGCTCAGGCATCTGTACAATCTGCTGAAGCTTTGCGCGGATAAGAAGTATGAAAAGGTTTACTTGCACGCCTTTACAGACGGACGCGATACTCCGCCGACAAGCGGGTTGGGATTTATAAAAGAAGTCGAATCCAAGATGAAAGAATACGGCGTTGGCAAAGTAGCCTCCGTAATAGGCAGATTTTGGGCTATGGACAGAGACAAAAGATGGGATAGAGTCCAAAAAGCCTACGATTGCCTAGTCGGAGTAAAAGCAGAAGCTGAAGTTTCCAGCGCCGAAGAAGCTTTCAAAAATTATTACGACAACCCCGCCCAAGACAATATGCAGGGAGACGAATTTATAGTCCCGACATGGATAGTTGAGGACGGCAAACCCATCGGGCGTGTAAAAGACGGCGATGCAGTAATATTCTTCAACTTCCGCGGAGACCGCCCGCGCGAAATGACAAGCGCCTTTATAGACGATGATTTTGATGGCTTTAATAGAACTGTCCGCCCCAAAGTTTATTTTGTCACAATGACAGAATATAAAACAGGGCTTTGCCCCAATGTTTTATTCCCCAAGCCTCCAAAGATGGTGAATATTTTGGGCGAATACATAAGTTCAAAAGGATTGGCGCAATTGCGCTGCGCCGAAACAGAAAAATTCGCACACGTGACGTTCTTCTTTAACGACTACCGGGAAGAACCTTTCCGCGGAGAAGACAGAATATTGATAGACTCTCCCCGCGACGTTCAGACTTACGACCAAAAGCCCGAGATGAGCGAACCTGGAGTCGCCGACGCCGTCGCGAAAGCCGTGCTTGAAAATAAGTACGCCTTAATTGTTGTAAACTTCGCAAACGGAGACATGGTAGGCCATACCGGAAACTTGGAAGCCGCAGTAAAAGCGATAGAAGCTGTGGATGCTGGCGTCAAAAAAATCGCCGAGGCCGCGGATAAAACCGGAGCCGTAATGGTTATAACCGCCGACCACGGAAACAGCGACCAACTCTTTGAGCCGTCAATAAACGAACCCCATACCCGCCACACAATGAATCCCGTTGAAGTTATAATATACGGGAAAGGCATGGAGGGGCTAAAATTGCGCCAAGGCGGAAATCTTGGAGATATAGCCCCGACGGTGCTTCAGCTAATGGGACTCAAACCTCCCGCAGAAATGACCGGGAAATCTCTGATAATACAATAGAGAATCTGAAACTTCTATTTAAGGCGCCCAACTTTTGTTCGGGCGCCTTTTTTCGCCTAAACAATTAAATTTCCTTGCCAGAGAAGAGGTAATTTGAGTATTTAAAATATAATGAGCTCAGACCCAACATTGCATAAAGAAATGCCCAATTTATATCTTTTGGGCTTTATGGGAACGGGCAAAAGCGTCTTAGGCAAACGCCTTGCATCGCGTCTTCACTGCAAATTTTTAGATTCCGACACTGCAATAGAAAAAAAGTACTCTATGACGGTAAAAGATATTTTTGCCCGCTATGGAGAGGAAAAATTCCGCCAAATGGAAAGAGAGTTTATGGATGGCGGACATCCATCATCTGGATGCGTAGTAGCGTGCGGAGGGGGCCTGGTCTGCCGCGACAATATGCCAGAACTCGTCAAGTCAAAAGGCGTTTCCGTTGTGCTGTTCAGCACACCAGAGGAAATTTTAGAGCGAACTTCCCGCAACCGCGACAGGCCGCTTTTAAATTGTCCAAATCCGCTTGAGAAAATAAACACACTGTTAAAGGAACGAATTCCTTTTTACATGAGGAGCGGAATTGCAATAGCAGCGGACAAAAACCTAAAAGTGACCGAAGCCCGCATATTGCGCATTTACAATGCAAGGCTTCGCGCGCTGGGATACGGTAAGAAAAATCGGAAACGACAATCATTTCAACCGCAAAACAAGGCAAAATCCCCCCCTCAAGCTTCTAAATAAAAAAAACGCCATAGTTCATATTTCAAGTTTGGCATTTTTTAATATGCGGTTAATCTGCGTCTAGATGAAAGATTACGCCGCAAACCGGCAGAAAATCTGAATCTGCGGAATAAGGCCGGTATAAATAGTTGTTATCCTTTTTTGTGAAAAATATCTCCCTTCCGAAAATCCTTCCGAAAGACGGTTTTCGGACTATTTTAATTTCAGCTTCCCTGCCCCTGCAATCCGGGGGGATTTTCCAAATATGCGGACTCCACAATTTGGTTCCGAGAGATTTTCCGTCAATAAAGAGCTCGGACGGAACTTGCGCCGCTTGCAATTCGATTAGTCCGGCGTTTTCAGGGATGCGGATGCAGCGGGTTTCTTCGATTTTGCCAAAGGCTCCGTCCAAGCCTTTTCCGTCGCCAGAATATTCTTTTAAGACGTTTCCAATGCGCGAAAAATTCCCCGAAATAACCGCCAGAGGGAGGTAAGAAAATTCCGCGGCGTCTCCCTGCAATTCCAAGATATGGTTTCCGGCCTTAACCTGCCTTTTTACCGTATTGTATAATCCGCTAAAACCGGGCAAGATGGCGCCAGCATTGTTTCCGTCAAGAACTTCTCCGTCAAGAGAGATTTTGCAAGTATTGCCGTATTTCCGCACGGAAAATATAAGTTCAATGTCATTTTCCGTTTTAAAGGCAAATTGTTTTGAATTAAGAAAAAGCGGCCGCATTGAGTTTTGCCCAAGCATTCTTACTACCGGGCTGCGCGCGTCCACGCCTTGAACTGATTTAACTTTGCCTGCAGGCCTTCTCAATGCTGTGTCGCGCACATTTCCGAGCGCGTCGAAAAAGCAGACTCCGAACTCCTCTAAATTTACTGTTTTCTTCCCGGATGGACTCAAGACTGCAAGATTCCTAGACTGCCCATAGTTGAGAATTATATATGACCCGTCTTCGAACTCCCTGACAAATACGTCTGGAGCCTTAGAGCCGTCGGCGTTTCTGACTGACACTTTTCCGCCGGACACCGACTCAGCCCATGCAACAAAATCCGATATTTTTTCAAAATGTTTTCCGGAAACTTCCTCATATACGCAGCCTTTTGAGTCAATGGTGGCAATTATGCTTGCATCAGATTTTTCGCCGTCGAGAAGAAGTTTCGACGACAATTGCGCGCAGGCTATCTGCCTAAGCAATCCAACTAGATCCGACTTATCATCGTATTTATAGCGGACTGCAATTTCGCAGAACCTGTCTTTCTTTGCGAAATACGCAGCTGTTTTTGCGTCTTCCGAAAAATTTTTCAAGTCGTAAAACCAACTCTGATTTGGAGTCCACGAATTCATATATGTGGACATAAAGTACGTTAAATAAGGATCGTCCGAAAGCCTGACGCGCAAGTCCAACTGTGAAATCGCCAAAACGTATGTATCCACTCCGAATGCCGCTACTTGCCAGATTTCCCTGCGATATATTCCAAATGGCGTATCGCACGGGCCCAGCGCGAAAAGCTCTCCAAGCGCTCCGCGGTTGCCGTTTTTCTCCGCGGCATACATGACGGTATGCAGGGTAAGCCATTCCACATTTCTGGCCATCATTTTGCGGACTTCGTCATAGCGCGGAGACATCGCCGTTGCGGTAGAAATTTCATCCATGCCGGGAAGCTGAAATTTTGAAAGGGCGCGCAATGGATGCCCGCATGTCCAAAGGGCATTTTTTGAATAAGTTTCGCTCATTAAATGCCCGGTAAGCTTTATCCGGTGTTCGGCGCACCAATCGGCAAGCTTCCCAGAGTAATTTTCAGAAAAACGCTTGGAAATTATCCGCAATATTGTCTCTTTCCAAGGTTGAACATTAGAATCCCATCCAGATATTATGTCGTCGCGCAAATTCCGACCGACTCTCCTGAAATACTCTTCTTCAATGCCGTTAAAGTACGGTATCTTTAAAGCGTTTTTGTCGGCTTCACTGCCGTAGTACGACACAGAAGGCTCGTCTGTAAACACAGCCTTCACGGTCTTTACAAATGCATCTGGAAATCTTTTATAATACTTTTCATGTGTCAACCCTATGAAATAATCCACAGCCTCCGCGCTAAATAAATCGGCCATGTTCGGATTTGTCCTCACTCTAAAATCGACGTTTCCGGAAGGATTTCTTTTAGCTTCCAGATATTTCAGCGCGCAATCAGGTTTGTCGCGCATAACGCGTTTTTTCGCCGTTCCGCTTGGCCAGTCGAATTCGTCGTAGAGATAGACATCCATATCCAAATCCCCCGCCCTGCGCACAAGAAAATCGCAAACATCCATCCAATTTTCCGACATGTATTCTATTTCGCACCCTGTTCGGCCGTATATCAGAAAACTTTCGATGCCCGCCTTTTTGAAATCTGCTAGCCACAAATCCAATTGGGCTTGGCTTGGTTTTCCGTTTAGCGCAAGCATTGGGACAAGAGGCGATTTTCTATCTGAAATATTTTCGTAGGCGCATGTTTTATTAAAAAAATTTAGCGCCGCTATAACGGCCGCGGCAAATATATATAATTTTCTCCCCATAACATTTTCCGTTTTTAGTTGCAGTCTAGATTAGATTGATATTATCACTTTGGGAAAAGAATTAAATAATTAAATTGGGATATTTATTTTAATATTGGATATATAAAATTCGGCCGCATATTTTCATGAAAACGAAGAAAGAAGACATCCTATGGAAAATAAACTCCCCGGACACGCTTCAACTATGGCCTAAAAGCAGCCGAGAATGCTACATATCCCCGCCTTTTCTACCCGAAGAATTCGTATCTGATGCAAACGGAATTTTTGCCCCTAAAAACGGGAGCTTAGACATATTGGGATTGTACGGAATAAAAAACGCCGCATTTACAACACACCGCAGCCAATATTATTCGGAGAGAGTAAAAAAGAAGTTTCCGACAATTATCTACACTCTGCGCGGAACGGCAAAAGTATCGTTTGCGGGAACCTCTCATGCTTTGAAAAAAGGGAGTGTATTTCTTTCCGCGACAGGGTCCAGCTCCGTTTTAAAAGCGGGAAGGTGCTGGGACGTTTTATGGTTTCACATAAAGGAATGTTCGGAATGGGAAAATATTTTAGGCAGAGAGTGTCTAGTAAAGCAGAGCATTCTTGCCGACTCCGTAGCGTCGGCGGCGAAAATATACGCCAGAGAAATTTATTCCCGTGAACCGTCGGTGTGCGTCCTCGAAAATGCGGCCGTGCTGTTGTGCGCGCTTTTGAGAAAAGAATTCTCAAAGAACGATTCAGTATGCGCAATGATAACACACGCAATCGGAACGGCAGAAAAATTTCCTTGCAGGGCTCCATCGGCATGTAAACTTGCAAAGAGCCTTTCCATAAGCGTTTACGAATTAAACAAGGCTTGCTGCAAGATAAAATCGCGCTCTTATGCGGGAATATTGTCCGACGCTAAAATGAGGATTGCTGCGGATAAAATATCGGAAGGGCTTCCACTGTCGGAATGCGCAAAAATTGCAGGGTACTCAAATATCTTTGCCCTTTCAAAAGCTTTCAAAAGGAGATACGGCATTTCTCCGTCAAAGTTTGCGGGCAAAACTTAATATTCTTTATCTTCTTTTGTATTTTTGCCTTTGGAAAATACGGCATGGGAATAAGCAAAATATCCCAAAGCCAACGGCATTCCTATTGCTGCAACAACCGTCATTATTTCCAATGTCATGAGAGTAGAAGAAGCCTCAAATATTTCTACCCCAGCGGAAGTTGAAGACGGAGCCACTATGTAAGGATAAGCTCCTAGGCAATGCGCAAAAACCGCTAAAACCGCAAATAAAGAAGTCGAAGCAAAAGCCGTTTTAACCTGTCCGCGCCTTAAGAAACGCATCGCAAATCTTAGGGGCATGTATGCCAACACAAATATTCCAAGAGCAAAAATCCGGGGTACGCTTCCCGTCTTTCCGCAAAAAAAGAATACCAGCAAATAAACGAAGTATCCCAACGCCAATATTGCAAGCCATTTTAAGGCCAACCTCCGGTAGTATTCATCAGTCGAGTTTTTCATTGACAGATATACCGAACCGTGCGCCAGGCAAAAAATTACGCAAATTGCGGCAGCGCATATAGTAAGAGGAGTAAAAATCCTCAAGAAGTTGTCCAGCCATCCGCCGTCGACTTTCATCAAAACTTCTCCGCCATACAACGCCCCCAATGCGACCCCGATTAGCGTCATTGCCCCCACAGACGCGAAGCAATTCATCCACGTCCAAAAAACGCGCCACTTTTTGCCTTTTAACGCCAGAAAAAATTCAATTGCCACCACCCTAAAAATTAGAAGCCCAAGCAAGAGAATCACGGGTATGTAGAGATTGGATAAAATAACGGAATATGCTTCAGGAAATGCCGCAAAAAGCGCCCCTCCCGCAACTATCAACCACACTTGGTTGCCGTCCCAAAACGGGGCGATTTCCATTAAAGCCAAGTCGCGCTTGTCCGTGTCTGAAAATCCCAAAGCCAACATCCCAATGCCGAAATCAAACCCTGCGCAGACAAAGAATCCAGCCAGGAGCACGCCCATTAATACAAACCAAAGTATTTGAAAAAATTCCATTACGCCTCCCCTCCATTAAAATCCACTATTTTTTTATACAGCACCCAGCATCCCAATACCGCAATGGCAGTAAATATAAGCGAAAATAAAATTATAGATAAAAGAATTTCTTCGGGAGCCGCAGCAGTTGTCACCGCATCAGATGTTTTTAATACATGCCAAACAATCCAAGGTTGGCGCCCCACTTCCGCAGCCGCCCATCCGAACTGGCTCGCGGCAACGGGCAACAGGGTTGAAAACATCGCCGCTTTCCAAAATATTCTTGCCCTGCGCTTTTTCATGTCGAATAGTTCATTCATAATCCACAATCCAAATCCCCATACGATAAACGCTCCAATAAGTCCCCCCAAATAAACCATTGCCCTAAATGTCTGAAAGCAAAAGTTAACCGGAGGCCAATAGTCCGGCCTTATGTCGGCAAGCGCGGGTTTTGAGGCGCCAGGATGGATTTTCGCCAAGAATTCGTCCGAAGGCAAATCTTCTAGGCCCTTTACCTCCTTATCGAAGGAGCCGTAGGCCAACAAGCTAAATAGCCCCTTGGCTTTCAATCCGGAAACGTGCCTGCTGTCTTCATCTACCCATCCAAATATATAAAGCGGCGCATTTTTTGAAGTCTTGTAGTGACCCTCAAAAGCCGAAAGTTTTTCCGGCTGGGTTTGCGCCAAAAGCCGCGCGCTTCCATGGCCGGTAAACATCATAAATACCGCCGCAACAGCAGCATATACTAATGCCACCCGCGCGCACGGGGCGCCAAAGCGCGCATCTGGCTTTCTCAAAAGCATATAACCGCACACTCCCAGCGCAAAAAACGCCCCGCACAGCCATGAGGCGGATATAGTATGCAGAAATCTGTCCATCATGGATGCGCTAAACGCCATATCCCAAAAGTCTGTTATAACCGCGCGCGTACTGGGAATTTGAAATTTGTCAGGCACGGCAGAATCGGGCAAAACTTCCACAATCCCGCCGGGGGTTTCATATTGCAGCTCAAATCCTGCGGGAGTCTGCATAAAAGAGTTGGCGGCTATTATCCAAACTGCGCTCAAATGAGTTCCTATGCACATCAGAAGCGTAGAAACAAAATGGGATTTTTTTCCAAGCCGATTCCATCCCCAAATGGCGATTCCTAGAAATATCGACTCCATAAAGAACGCAAACACAGCCTCTATTGCAAGGGGACTTCCAAAAACATCGCCTACAAAGCGTGAATATACCGGCCAGTTCGTCCCAAATTCAAATTCCAGCACGATTCCAGTGACGACGCCTATTGCAAATATTACGGCAAAGAGCTTCAAAAAGAATTTTGCCGCAATTTTGTAAATCTCCCGGCCGGAGCGCAAGAACATTGCTTCAATTAAAACTATAAACAACGATAGTCCTATCGTAATAGGAGGAAACAAGAAATGAAAACCCGCCGTTAACGCGAACTGAATTCGGCTTAATGTATCTACTTCCATAATATCCAACAGAATTAATATTGGCATTTATAAGTTCTATATTTTGCGCATACAAGCTTAAACGGCATTCCATAAGATGTGCCGAGAAGTTTTACTAGTTCAATCCGCCGCTAAAACAAAGCCGTGGTTGAGCATAAAATATTTCAGTGAAGAATTTTGAAAGAATTAAGGCAAATATTTTGATAAACTTTTATCGTTAACAAACCTCAATTTTACAAATAACCATATTATGAATAGACGCCAATTTCTAAGAAATTCCACACTGGCATCAATAGCCGTTTCGCTCCCCAAGTTTAGTTTTGCCCAAGCAAAAGGATCAGACAAAATAAAAGTCGGGCTTATAGGCTGCGGAAATCGCGGCTGCGGAGCGATATGCAATATGATTGAAGCCGACCCAAACATAAAGATTGTCGCTGTCGCCGACCTGTTTGAAGACAGATTTAAGAGCCATCTTCCAAGAATATCCAATTTTTGCGCCCAAAAGAAAATTTCCTCCGACGTATTCAATATAGACAAAGTGGAAAAGTTCTTCGGATGGAATGCCGTAGACAATATTGTCAACCGACGCCGACTTGATTGTCGACGCCTCCCCTCCAGTTTTTAGGCCTGGACATTTCGAAAAAATAATAAATGCCGGCAAACACGCTTTCTTGGAAAAGCCGGCATGCGTTGACGTTACGCAGGTAAGGCAAATGTATAAATTGGCAAAACTTGCCCAAGAAAAAAATCTTTGCGTAGTTTGCGGGACCCAAAGGAGGCACCATTCGGGATACCAGGAAATAATTAAACGCGTACAAGACGGAGAGATCGGAGAAATAGTGTCTGCGGACTGCTATTGGCACCAAGGCGGATATTTTGGGCAAGGACTTTGGGGCGAATACACCGACGAATTCTGCAAAGACCCCGAAGAAATAGAATATCAAATAAGAAATTGGCCGTGCTTCACCTGGACATCCGGAGACCATATAGTAGAACAGCACGTCCACAATATAGACGCTGTGCTTTGGGCAATGGGAGACGCTAAGTTGCCGGATATAGTAAGAAGCGTCGGCGGGCGCTCTACAGATTTGGAATATCCTAAATACGGAGATAGATTCAGCCACTTTGCCACCGACTTCGATATGGGAGAAGGAATTCATATCCATAGCTACGCCAGCCAAGATCCAAAATCTACTCAACAGATAGGAGAACAGGTTGTCGGAACTAAAGGATACATATATACAAACTTGTACGGCACCCAAACCTTAATGGATCCTAAGGGGAATCTGAAATGGAAAGCTCCGGACTCGCGTGAAGCTCTTGTCCAAGAACATGCGGATTTGCTTGCTGCAATAAGGAACGGCACCTATATCAATACATTAAACACTCTTGTAAATGCTACTCTAACTGCAATTACAGGAAGAATGAGCGCATATTCCGGGAAACAATTTAAATTTGATTGGGCATTGAGCAAATCGCGGGAATCGTTTATGCCAAAAGAGCTGAAATTCGGCAAAAAGCCGATTTCGCCGATACCTATTCCTGGGAAAAACCAGCTAGTATAGCGTGTCCCATCCCATTTTTGGCAGGAAAAATTCAAAGCGCTTTTGGGTAAAATCCCCAAAAGCGCTTTTTTAATTGCAATAAGCTTAAGAAATCTGCCTTTTTTAATAGGATTGCAAAATTTGCGATTAGTGCCCTTTCATTGAAAAAACTCTAAATCACAAATTGGGCATCTTCGCCTTTTGGGATTTTAAAATTTCATCCATTTCGGACTTTAATTCATTCAGTTTTTGAGGATGATCGGAAGCCAAGTTGCGCGACTCTGAAATATCGCTCTTTAAATTATACAATTCATATGAGCCGTCTTCGTAATTGCGTATCAATTTCCAATCTCCGTCGCGCAACACGGTAAAATAGCGGCAGCGATGCTCGTGAGGATAATGCATTAAAAATTTTCTTTTCGAAAGCCTGTCGCTGTTGGAGCTTCCGGCGATGGCGTCGCAGAGACTTTCCCCGTCGGAAATGGACTTGTCGTACGAAGTTCCGGTTATTGACATTATTGTCGGCAACAGATCGTAAACGACAGCCATCGAGTTTACAAAACTGCCCGGTAAAACGGGAAACGCTTGTTGATTTTTATTTAACTTGTCTGGTTTCGCCCAAGAAACTATTAAAGGTATTCTCATGCCGCCTTCATATTTAGAAGCTTTCATTCCCCTTAATGGAGTGGCGTTGGCAACTTTTGAAGTATTGGGGCCTTCTACTTCAGAAACTGGCAATATGCGAGCGTCGCTTCCGTTGTCTCCCAAAAATATTACTAGAGTATCCTCCGCTATGCCGAGCAAATCCAAATATTCAAGTATATCAGAAAGGGATTTGTCCATCGATTCAATCATGGAAGCAAAAGCCGGCCAGTCTTTTGAAGTGGAAGATTTATATTTGCCATACCGGCCGATAAATCGCTTGTCTGGCTGAAAAGGCGAATGGACTGCGTAATGGGACATATATAAAAAAAACGGTTTTTTTTCATCCGCGCATTTCTTTATTTCTCTTTTTGCCTCGAGGGTCAGCGCGTCGGTTAAAAATATGTCTTTGCCAAAATACCTCTCTAAATTGGGAACGGGATTTTGCCCGCGGTCTCCCACAAAATTTTTTTCCCCGTAATACGATCCCGGCTGTCCCCATGCGCAACCGCCCACATTGACGCCAAACCCTATGTTTATTGGATTTTCCGCATACGAGCCCAGAGGCCCAAAATGGGCTTTGCCTACATGAATTGTCCTGTATCCATTCGCTCTTAAAAGGCTTGGAATTGTATCAGTTCCCTTTTTTATGCCTTCCCAATTCCAATCGGCTGGCCCGAACTTTCCACCGTTGTTTCTGTGCGGATTTATCCAATTTGTGACGCCGTGGCGTGCGGAATTTTGCCCGGTCATTATCGACACTCTAGACGGAGAGCAAACGCTCATTGCATATGCGTTTAGAAATCTGCAACCGCCGGCTGAAAGTTTTTCCATTGCGGGCGTATGGTACATTTCGTTTAAGGGATATTTTTTAGGGCGTCCCTCTTTATCTGCAATAAACGGGACAGAAGTATCCATCGCGCCCATATCGTCGACAAGAAATATTATTATATTGGGCTGTACTTTAGCGCTTAGAATCTCTGAGAAAAATAGCGCCGAGAAAAGAAAAGTTAAAAAGAAAATTTTTTGTATAGTTTTCATAAAGGCAAACTTTTGAAAATATTTTAATTGAAAAGAGTCAATGCTAAATAAGCTAAATCCATAAGCTCCCAACAATCTAAGCTCCAGTTTTACAGGCTGTATATGAACGTGAAACGAGTGCGTCTGAGTTTGCAAATTAAAACGATGCTTCAGCAACAGGTATTATGTACCTCCAAAACAACGCATAACTGCAATGCCGGATTCATGGCTCGATTTAGGTTTGTGGAAAATTTTTCCGATGGATATTATAATTGAATTAAAAGAAAAGGCTAATTTTATGTTGAAAGTTTACTATTGGGATGTCTGCCCGCACTGCCACGCCGCTATGGATTTTTTGAAATCTAGACGCATTAAGTTTGAAGCATTGGATATCGAAAAACAGCCTAAAAATATTGTCGACAAAGTAATAGAAGTAAACGGCGGAGACGATTGGGTCGTCCCAACTCTGGAATACAAAGGAAAATGGAGACCAGGACAAATATTTGACGCAAAAAAGCTGGAATCGGACTTGCGGGATTGGGGCTTAATAAAATAGCCTTTTCCCGCAGATGTTTAGATCGCCGCGGTTCACTGGACGGGCTTGCGCGCCACGCTAAAGATTGGCAGTTTTTATAGTAGTTTTTCAACCTTTCAACAAATAGGTTTTTTATTTGTATTGCCACTAATTGCCCATGCGGGTAATTAATTTAAGCAAACAATATATTAAACTCAAACACACAATGCCATGAAACAAGCAACGCCCGTAGTTTCGCGCAGAAAAGCAATCGCAAGCGCAATATTCGGAATTGTCTCCGCCCCCGCAATTTTAAAGGCTATTCCAAAAAATAAAAAATACAAAAGCGGATTGCCGTTGCCAATAGGAATAAATGCCGGAACAATCCGACGGTTCAATATTCCACTAAACGAGCAACTTGAACTAGCCTCAAAATACGGCTACGATGCAATAGAAATATGGACACCCCATATTAACGCATATCTTGAAAGCGGCGGAAAGCTCCCAGAAATACGCGCGATGTTGGCGGATAATTCCATCGATCTTTGCAATGTCATAGGTTTTGCAAAATGCATGGTTGACGACTCTGCGCTGCGGAACAAATCGCTAGAGGAAATGAAGCGCGACATGTCCAATGCTGCATCCCTGGGAGCTAAACATATTGCAGTCACAATGCTAGGAGTTGAAAAATTTGAAACTGAAAAGATTCCAATTTACGCTCAAAGGTATTTCGACTTAATAGAGCTTGGCAAAGCCTTCGGCATCGAACCGCTTTTAGAGCTATGGGGCCATAGGGCGCTGCGAAACCTGCACGACGCAGCGGCTATTGCAATAGCCGCTAAATCAAAGTCTGCAAACCTGCTTTTGGATTTCTACCATTTGTATAGGGGAGGAAATTCTTTCGACAGCCTAAGCTTATTGAATCTTTCTCGAATGCCGGTTTTCCACATAAACGACTACCCCGCCCTGCCGGAGCGCGAAAACCTTTCCGACGCCGATAGAGTTTTTCCTGGCGACGGTATCTGCCCGTTCTCGAAAATTTTGCCTCAAATGTACGCTCAAGGATTTCGCGGAACCCTGTCCCTTGAAGTTTTTGAAAATAAAGCGTGGGAAAACTACTCCCCTGAAGATATGCTAAAAATCGGATATGAAAAATCTTCGGCCGTAATGCGTTCTGCGCTAAAGGATATAACGTAAAAAAACAATAAATCGTTTGAAATTATTTCCAGTGAGGGTTTAACTTGGTAATATATTTGTTATGCCCTCAAGAAATGTTCAGGTATATGTAAACGCGCGAGTCTATACTGCGGACAAGAAAAATCCGGAAGCGACCGCATTCGCGGTCGAAAACGGACGGTTTGCATACGTAGGAGGGGAAGAAGGAGCGAAAAAATACGGCGAGCCACAAGATCTTGGCGGAAGGCGCGTCGTACCTGGATTTATAGACTCCCATGCCCATCCCGTAGCCGACGCGGCCCTAAACGCTCTAAATGCTATTGAGATTCCCCCAGACGCCAATGAAAGCCAGGCGTTGAAATTAATAGCCAGGAAGTCCCTGTTGCGTTCGCATAGAAACTTGCGCATAGTCGTTGCCCGGGGCGTGACAAACCCGCATTTTAAGCTAACTGCAAAAGATTTGGATTCCGCTGTCAAAGACCGCCCGGCTATTCTCCTTACGGAAGACTGCCATGCAGCATGGATGAATTCAAAGGCGCTTGAAATTTCAGAGATAACGAAAGGCACGCCCGATCCGATTCCCGGAATAAGCTACTTTCAGCGCGATTTTTCCGGGAATCCAACCGGTTTTATAGTTGAAGCCACAGCATTGTATCCCCTTATAAAAAAGTTGGGGATTTGCGGAACGCGCGCGATAAAGAAAGGATTGCCGCCGCTGCTTTCAACATACGCAAAATACGGATATACGGGCTGCGTTGACGTCGGATTTCTGATGCTGGAAGAAGACAAAGCGCTCCGCGCGCTTTCTCAAATGGCAGAAAGCGGCAGCCTAAAAATGCATTACTTTACCAGTTATGTTTATTTCGGGCCTATAGTCGATTCGCCTGAAGGCGCGCTTAAGAAAATGCTGTCGCTGCGCAAAAAATACGCGTCGCAATTGCTTCGTCCAAACATATTAAAACTGCACATTGACGGAACTTTAGAGCTGGCTTCAGCCTGGATGTTCGACGAGTACTGCATAGAAGGCAAAGGCAAAGGTGCGCCACTATTGACGTTAAAAGCTATGCTTCCCGTAGCCCGCCTTGCCGCTGACAACGGATTTGACATACATGTCCATGCAATCGGGGACAAAGCCATCTCAGAAGCTCTCGATCTAATGGAAAGCCTGGGAAAAATAAGAGGCACAAAAACAATAGCGCATTGCCAGATATTCCCGGCGGACGGTGTTGAACGGTTTAAGAGACAAGGCGATATATTCATGCAGACCACTGCAAACTGGCTAAACGCCGACGATTTTACGAAACGAATGCTCGGGCCAGAACGCTATGCCATGCAAGTTCCAATAGGTTCTATGGTACGCGCAGGCGTGCCGGTGACTTTCAGCAGCGACTCTATCGGAGGAGAAATGGGCATTGACCCATTTTATAACATTTACCACGCCGTCCAGCGCAAATATGACGACGGCAAAGAAATCATCCCTCCGAATTCCGAAGGAATATCGCTTGCCGACGCAATAGACGCATATACTATAAACTGCGCAAAGCAAGCAGATGCCGACGCCGAAATAGGCAGCATAACCCCGGGAAAATACGCAGACTTTGCCGTTCTCGACAAAGATCCTTTTTCTATTCCTGTAAAGGAGCTAAAAAATGTCGGAGTGCAAAAAACCTTCTTTTGCGGCGAATGTATATTCGACGCGAAAAATACGGTTGACTAGCTAGTCAATATGTGCAGATTCCAGCTTCCTTTATGATTGATACCGTACTTTTCGACTTCGACGGCGTCGTGGCTGACACCGAGCCCTCATATGATCTTTTCTGGAACTCAAAGGCTGAGAAATTCAATTTGGGATTTGAAAACTTTGCGGCCATGATAAAGGGAGAAACTCTTAGAAATATTATAGGCGAATATTTCAAATGCGCGTCCGACAGCGAAAAAGCCGCAATAGCCAAAGATTTAGATGCATTTGAACAAGAAATGCCGTATAAGGAAATACCTGGTTCGGCAAACTTTATAAGAATTCTTAAAGAGCGAGGATTTAAATTGGGGTTGGTGACAAGCTCTTCTATGCATAAAATGAAATATGCCCTTGCCAAATTAGGCTTGGAAAACTGCTTTGACGCCATTGTCACAGGCGATTCAATAAAAGAAGGCAAACCAAATCCGCAGTGTTATATTACAGCAGCCCAGATGCTTAAATCAGACCCGTCCAATTGCGCTGTTTTTGAAGATTCAATCAATGGAATGCGCGCAGCGTTGGGAGCAAAAATGCGGTTATTTGCCCTGTCCACAACTTTGCCCATGGAAAAAATCAAAATGTATTCAAATACGATATTTGAAAACTTTTCAAACTCGCAGAAAATTCTGGAAGCGCTCGGCGACAAAGGCTAATTTTCTAATCGTAAGCGGCTAGAATTCTTTTGACTCAAAATACCCTGTATTGAGTTTTATCCATTCTTCCGGCACCACGTCGGAATAATCCAACTTATAATGCGGAGTAAACCACATATCAGGCGCCACTACTATTTTTCCTGGATTCCCGTTTAACCAGGCGCCCCACCATGAAAACGACGAATTAAAAATTATATTGTGCCGGCATTGCGCCATTAAAAACAGATCTTCGTACATACCGCTTGAGGAAACAAGCGTGTAATCTTCGCCAGCCGGAAAGTTTTCCGATACCCATTTGGGATCGTCTGTGAATATAAAGAAATGGGGGGTGTCCAGTTTTGAACGCATGTATTCAACCGCCCTTTTAAAATATCCGGCCCTTATCACGCTGAAGCGCTTGCGCGTGCGCTTTACCTTGACATAGTCCCCGCGCCGTATGTGCAAAGACACTGAATTTAACGAAGTTATTTTTGCAAAGGTTTCGCCTCCCGAATATTTTACCGCGTCTTTAAACGTCAAATCTTTGCGGACGATATCTGAAATTCCGGAGAAATATTTTTGGGTCTGCCAAAATCCGTCGAAATATCCGCAGTTAAATTCCAATATCGACGGCTGAAAATTAAAATTACGCTCCAATATATGAGTCGGCGAAAGACTATACGGGACTGCAAATATTTTTTTTAGCTTTTTTCTTAGGGCAAAATGTGGAGTAACCATAGACTTTACATCGCCGCAAGACGCTTTTTTAGCGCGAATATTGAAATGATCCAAACCATATTCCCTCTTGCACGAAGGACGAAGGTACTCGCTGCAGTCGAGGTATAAATCCTGAGAATGTTTTTCGGCCAAAGCCCTTCCAAAGGCGTATTGGAACATTTGGTTGCCCAGACCACCCTGTACTTTCACTATAATCATTAAATTTGCAAACGTTTAAAATTTATACCCTATATGTCCAAAAAACGCCGGGGCGGCGTCGATTTCAACTTCGCCGGACTTCGCGCCTCTGGTTCGATAATTCAACTCGCGGTCGAAATTTCCGGCAACCGATGCAGATATATACAATCCAGGAGTAATATTGTATGTGCCGCCTGCGGCAACTTGATAATAGAAATCCCTTACAGAACGCTTGCGGGAGCCGGCATCGCTTAAGCGAATATAATTGGATACATACTCGAACGAAAAGTTTAGCAACAGCTTACCGTCCGCAAAAACATCGTATATGAGGGCCATTCCCGAAAAAGACCGCAAGCTTAAATGCTTGTTTATTGTCCAGTTTATGTATCCCATTGGAAGCGCCATCCAGTCTCTATCCATCCTGCGGTACGCAGCCACGCCTACGCCCGCGCTTAAAGCCTCGTTAAAGGCGTAACCTATTCCGGCTCCTCCGAAGAAGTTCAATCCGTCCGACAAACTTGCAGACTGGGAAGCGTTAAATGCCCCCATAACTGCCGTATAAACACTCCAGTTTTCGTCGATTTTTTGCTGAAAAAACAGCCTCGCAAAAGTTTTGTCGGCGGAAGCGAGATTGGATTCAAAGTTGCTAAAGTCAAAATAACTGTATTCGTACCCGACATCCAAATTTACAAATCTCCTGTCTTTATGCGCTCCTTGGAACTTGATAATCCCCGCAGTCTGATAAACTCCCATATCTCCGTCTCCACCGGAAGATATCGAAACCGGAACGGAAACTGCGACAGAGGCGTCGGCGGTAAATCCCATATGCCAATCAGAAGCTATCTCGTCAAAAAATGACGCCCCTGCCAGAACTTGGGCAAAAGAATTTGAATACAGCAACGCGAAAAACAAAATTAAAATACATTTTTTCATAATAAAAATTTATAAAAAGGAAACATCGGTTTAAAACTTAATCAAGCATTTTTAATCCCACAAATATGCGCCATATTCCGTTTTAAGCTAAAAAATCTACTGCGGTTTGAAGGATCTTTTTACAAAAATATTTTGCAGAGCTGAATATTAAAATAACGATATTATTGAAAATAACTGAGTTTTTGCGGCCACATGCGAGCTTCATAGTGTTTTCCTAGACAGCAACTTTCCAGCCTATGCGCCAATAATATGCATGCAAATTCCATGCTAAAATTTCGGCGGCGCATTCATGCGACGCGCGCCAATTGCCGCAAAAAATTTCAATAAAGACAGATGTATTTTAATGCATGCCCCCTCCGCGCTATTGCCTTAAAATTTGCCTCAGGACAAAACATTCCAATAAAATCATCCAGAACGAAAACAAGGCTAAAAAGAATGTGCTTTGCCCCAAGTATATAATAAATTAAAACTAAAATCTGTTTCGCGCGAAAACTTATTTTTAAGCTTTACGCAAAGTGTGATATGAATCGGTCTATCAATTAAACTGCTGAACAATTGAAATAGATGATTTAAGTTTTATGTGCATTTCCGCGGGCAATAAAAAAAGCCTAAAAAGATAACATCTTTAACCTTTTCTAATGACGGGCAATTTTCAGAAACGTTTGCCGCCGTTTTTAGGCGACTTAAAAAAAAGTTGAATTGTTATCAAAAAAAATGCGAAATATTAAGGCAATAGACTGTTGCAATATCTTTTATGCCGCATATTCTTGCAGCATTATCAACAAGCTGTTTATACGCACAAATTTTCTACAAACAACACCTATGCACCAAGACATATTACGTTCATATTTCTGCAGTACCATAGCACTGCTTTTCTTCTCTTTACTTTCTCCCTGCACCGCCGCAGCGGACATCCAAAACACTGCCAAACCCAAGGTCGCAATAATTTATACCGTGACAACCCCGCAACTTAAAACAGATGTGGAAAGCGCCTTAAAAGATGAACTAGGATTTGGCATTGAACTCACAACTTGCGAAGACGCTTCAATATTCAAAGAAATAGCCGAATCCGGTTATGTGGATCGGTCTCCGGCGGCGAAATATGCCGCAACCTATCTCGACCAAGTAAAAAATGGCGCGGACGCCGTTCTGAGCGTATGCTCATCCGTAGCAGACATTGCATATGCAATGCAGGGCACGGCTGCATTCCTAGGTGTCCCTCTCATAGATATAAACGAAGAAATGTGCAGGGAAGCTGTTCGCAAGGGACGCAAAATTACAGTTGCTGCAACATTTCCTAGCGCAATAGGTCCAATAGGAAGAACATTGGAAAGAATTGCCAGAGAAATGGGGAGACGCGTCGAGATACAAACAGTTCTAATAGACGGAGGATTTGGCCTGGACAAAAAAGCTTTTAAGTCGTTAATGGCAAAAGAACTAAAAGAACCCGCTGAATCTTCAGATGTGATAATATTCGCCCAGTCCTCAATGGCATATTGCGCCGACTATATAAAAGAACTTTACGGAAAGGAAGTTCTATCAAACCCCAAGTTTGGGGCAAAAGCTGTAAAAATTGCCCTATGCAAAAAAGGATTGATGCAATAATATTAAAAATCCAGAGACTGCAATGCCTTCAAAGGCTCTTTTTAGACGCCCCAATTAGCGTCCGCATAAATTGCATGAAATGTCCATACTCATAAATTTTGCATTAGAAAAATCCACCAATTTCGCCATACATCCAGACATGCAAAAGAAATGTCTTTATATTACTTTACCCCCTTCCCCATCCCCAAAATTTTCAGCCATCAATGATAGTCCGGTTTAGAGTTTGCAGCAAGCCAAGAATCGTAAGGCGCGCCAAGCCCTCTTAATACCTGCCTCCTTTCGCAGGGCTATTGGGCATTTGAATTTAAAAGCAGATATATTGAAGCGGCTCAAAATAATCCGCTCCTTGCATACAAAAATTCGGAATTTTACTGCGGAAATGACTGTGCGGCATTAGCGCAGAAACGCAAAATAAACGGCAACGCTTACTTATTTCCCAACCAACCTGCCCGCATCTCCTTAGCCTTCCGCAAAGGCGTAAAATATTTTAGCTGTTTATAAAGCTATTAAACAGTCAAAAAATACGGCCTTTTGCCAATACAATCAGCAGCTATATATGCTAGGCTTTGGGCATAGGATTCTCGAAATATACCGAACGCGACGGGAACGCAAACGAAAGCCCTCTAGCCAAAACCGCCCTCATAACGGCAATATTTACATCCTGGCGGGTTTTAGCGTTTTCGTCATATCCAATGCCGCGGGCGTAATATACGACTTTTATATCCAACGAAGATGCTCCAAAATCGACGAACCTTACTGAAAACGTATTGTTATCCACATCCAAATTATCGGTTAGTATCTTTTTTATGTCCTCAATTACCGCAAGAATTTCGTCCGGCGTTGTCGAATATGTGAGCCCTACGACAAAATCGTTCCGCCGCAAAGGCATTTTCGACATATTATTTATAGATTCATTTGCCAAAATGGAGTTTGGTATGGAAATCACCGTCTTTGGGAACGTACGCACGCGCGTCGAACGTATTCCAATTGCCTCCACGACGCCCTCGACGTTTCCAGCAATAATCCAATCGCCTATCGCAAACGGCCTGTCGGCGACAAGAGAGACAGAGCCAAAGAAATTAGCAATCGTGTCCTTTGAGGCGAACGCCAAGGCCGCGCCTCCGATTCCCAAAGACGCCAGAACCGCATTAACATTGGCTCCGCATAAATCTAATAGTATTAAAAGAAGTATTATTAGCAGGGATATCCTAAACAATCTGCGACCTAAATCTATCATATTTATCGCAGCCGAAGGGCGCTTGAAAAACTTGGCAGTTAAAATGTCGAATATAAAATCCCCGATTATCGCAATAATCCAGAATATCAATAAATTCAAAAGCCCCCAAAAAATTCTTCCCATAAAAAGGATTGAACCTATGTCGTCCATTAAGACATAAGATGCGGCTTTTATTCCCATTAATACTATTATAAACGCAATCGGTTTGCGCAGTTTATCGAAGAAATTCTTAAGCGTTGCAGATTTCACATTCCCGATATGCTTGGACAAACGGCTCAACAGCACATATACCAAAACAAACTGCAAAGCCAGCGCCACTACTACAACGAGCACCGCAACAAGCATCCTTATCACAGTCACCCCAAATATAGAATACTCCAACACGCTTCCGATGCGCGGGCTGACTGCCGAAAAATATTCGTTTATAGCTTCGGTAAACTCTTTGAGGTTTTTTGTGTCTCTGAGCGCGTTTCTGCTGGCGGCAATCAATGACGGGTTGGATTTTTTAAGCTCTTCTATCCTCGCCTTTCTTGCCGCGCGCTCCTCTTCCGGGGTCGCATAAGTCTTGCCGTCGATTTCGGTATTTCCTGAAATTGCCGGAGCGCTTGCTTGCGAAGGAGCCACAGGCGTCGAAGGTGCCGCCTGGCTATTTTGTCCCGCCAAAAAAGAAGCTTGAAAAAGCAATAATATAAACGCCGATAAAATATATTTTATGAATTTCATGAAGTGAATTTTGTTCTGCCGTTTAATTTAGCAATACGAGTTTTTTTAACAATACTATTTTATTCAAAACAATTAAAATCCAATCTTATTTTGAAAGATATTTTATCGGAATTTTCTAAAAACATTGCAATTATTTCTATAAAGCCCTGACGGAAACTTATTAGCTTTAGATAAACGCGTTTAGTTCCGATAATTCTATAAGATTTATATCATGAAAAATTCTACTGCAAAAATAATCGGGGCCCTATTTGCGATAATAGGAGCCGTATGCGTATGCTATCCAATAATAACATCTCTATGGATAGAAATAATGGTAGGCGCGGGGCTTATTATAGGAGCGGTATTTGCTCTTATAGAAATTCCGTACGAGAGGGGATTTTGGGATAAAATATATTATTTATGCCTGACTATCCTGTACGCAGCCGGAGGAATATTTATGTTCGCAAATCCGGCAGGCGCAACAGCCGCGATTATGATAGCCTTGGGGGTAATATTCATAATGGAAGGATTGCTCATATTTGTTTATTGGATGAAATCCCAAAGGAAGCACCGGGGCATAATGCTTTTAAACGGCATTGTGACATTCATTTTAGGCGTACTTATACTTGGGAATATTTACACAGGGCTTTGGTTCATAGGAACCCTCGTTGGAATTGACTTGATCTTCACCGGAATAACGATGGTGGCAATGCCAATTCCGGAATTTCCCCAAGAAAACTAGCATCTGACGGCGGCTTTTTAACGTCTTCTGCGCTAGTCTTTGCATTTTGCTTTTGATATTTAGCCGCAGGCGCCCCGTTTGGGGCAAACTTTTGAACCCTCCAGATTCAGAAGCAAATCTGTTTGCGCCGCGCCGACAATACGCTAAGAAATAGCTTGATTCACAACCGAATAAAGGGTCTAATTATTCAATTAAATAATACGTATTTCAAGCGGCATGAAAGTCCTTATTCTAGCAGGTGGCCTGGGTACGAGACTGGGCGAGGAAACAGTTTACAAGCCCAAACCCATGGTGGAAATAGGAGGGTATCCCATCCTATGGCACATAATGAAAATATATTCGCATTACGGATTTAATGAATTTGTAATACTTACGGGCTACAAATCGCATATGATTAAGGACTATTTCATACATTACTACCAGAGATATTCCGACGTCACAGTTGACATGACAACAAATTCCGTAAAGCTCCACAAGATGCGGACTGAACCTTGGAAAGTGACTATGCTCTACACGGGACAGAATGCCATGACGGGAAGCAGAATAAAGAAAGCCCAAGAATATGTTGGAAATGAACGATTTATGCTTACTTATGGAGACGGAGTTTGCGATGTAGATATATGCAAACTTTTAAAATTCCATGAAAATTCCGGCAAGATTCTCACAATGACGGCCGTACAGCCGTCGGGAAGATTCGGCGCGCTTAATATAACTGAAGACAATACAATTTCATCGTTTAAAGAAAAACCTAAAGGAGACGGTGCTTGGATAAACGGCGGTTTTTTTGTCTGCGAACCCGAGGTATTTAACTATATAGAGCCCAATAACGACTCAGAGACATTTGAGCGCCGCCCGCTTGAAAAAATCGCCGCAGACGGCAAGCTCCAAGCCTACAAACATTCCGGGTTTTGGCGCCCAATGGACACAATGCGCGATAAGACCGAGCTTAATCAATATTGGGAAAGCGGAAACGCTCCGTGGAAAGTTTGGGACAACCAGAATACATTTGCAGGCGAATAGGAGAGCGGAATGCAAAAACGCGTTTTAGTGACAGGCGGCACCGGATTTATCGGCGGAAATATCGTGCGCGAACTTGCCGGCAAGGGATATGAAGTGCATTTAGCGGCGATACCGCCGCTTCCGAATGCGCGCGAAAACATAATTCCCCACGAAATCAACCTAATGGATTCTTCATCTGTAGAAGGTTTTATGAAGGAAAACGAATTTGAATGCCTAGTGCACATGGCTTGGTATGTAGGGCCAAAATGCCACACTTCAAATTTGAACTTGGAATGGGCTATTGCTACCCTCAATTTAATAAAAAGCTTTGTTTCCTATGGCGGAAAAGTTTTTCTAGGAGCAGGAACGGTTTCGGAATACGAATATAAGTACGGATATCTGTTGGAAGACGAAACCCCGACTGATCCTAAAACAATGTACGGCAATTCAAAAAATGCCGTTTACAATATAGCAAAAGTGTTTTGCTCCCAGAATTCCGTCGCATTCAAGTGGCCTAGAATCTTTAATTTATACGGCCCAAATGAAAAGCCCCAAAGGCTTGTGCCCTCTGTTATAAATTCTTGTTTAAAAGGGGAGGATGTAAAAGTAAGCGACTGCCTTAAATACCAAGATTATCTGCATGTTGAAGACACCGCAAGGGCTATTGTCTCGGTTCTTGAGAGCGATTTAGAAGGGGCAGTAAACATATGTTCAGGAAATCCGGTGCAGCTGCGCCGAATAGTAAGCCTAATCGCGGAACTTACGGATTTTAAAGGAAAAATTTTGTGGGGCGCAATTCCTGCGGCGTTTGAAGACAACCTTGTTGTCGGAAACAACGAAAAGCTGAAATCAATAGGCTGGACACCCAAATACTCTCTTGAAGAAGGTTTGCTCGCTACGATAAATTGGTGGAAATGCGTAAAATAAACAGCACTGACAATGTATAACAACGCGTATAAAGACAAGGTTGTAATGGTAACCGGTCATACCGGCTTCAAAGGGAGCTGGTTGTCCATATGGCTTACAATGCTGGGAGCAAAAGTTGTGGGATATGCCCTGGATCCCTATTCGCCTAGAGGCAATTACTCCGCCTCCCACTTGAACAATCGCCTATTTGCGGACTTAAGGGGAGACATAAGGGATTCAGACGCCCTTGAATCTGCGGTTGAAAAATATAAGCCCGAGATAGTTTTCCATTTGGCGGCCCAAGCATTGGTAAGAACCGCCTACGCTTCGCCAAAATATACCTATGAAACAAACTTGATGGGATCTCTGAACGTATTGGAAGCGGTCAGAAAATCGGATTCGATAAAAACGGCGGTAATGATAACCTCCGATAAATGCTATGAGAATGTTGAGCAAATATGGGGGTATAAAGAAACCGACAGAATGGGGGGATACGATCCCTATTCTTCATCAAAAGGCTGCGCCGAACTAATGATTTCGTCTTATCGCAATTCATACTTCAACCCCAAAGACTACTCCAAACACGGCAAAGCAGTAGCTTCCGTAAGGGCCGGAAATGTAATAGGCGGGGGAGACTGGTCGGAAAACAGGCTTATACCCGACTGTATAAAAGCAATAGAAGAATCCAGAAATATTGAAATCCGCAGCCCCAAATCCACGCGCCCCTGGGAGCATGTATTGGAGCCTTTAAGCGGCTATCTAAAAGTCGGCGAGATGTTAATGCAAAATCCAGTAAAGTTTGCCGACGCCTTTAATTTCGGTCCTAAAATCGAGTCCAATAAAACTGTTTGGGAAGTGGTTGAATACCTAGTTAAGTATTACGGCAAGGGCAATCTTGTGGACGTTTCAAAAAACGATATGCCCCATGAAAACACGTTGCTTAGCCTGGACGTCACAAAGGCATATAAACTATTAAACTGGCAGGCAAAGCTATCTTTCTGCGAAGCGATAGAGTTTACGGTAGACTGGTACAAACGCGCCCTTGTTGAAAGCGACATGTTTGACTTCTGCAAAGAACAAATCTCCGCCCATCAAAAAAAATAAATGCACAGAGTCAAAAATGTCGTCTTGGGCGCCGGAATAGCCGGGATTTCCGCCGCATACCACTTGAAAAAAAACGGGGAGAACGCAGTCGTTTACGAAAAAAGCGGCGACTGGGGGGGATTGTGTTCATACTTTATAATAAACGGATTTAGATTCGACAAATTTGTCCATTTCACTTTTACAGACGACCCATATATCAAATCTATATTCGAGAACTCCTCCCCACTTTTCGAGCACCCGCCTGTATCTAGCAATTATTACCGGGGATTCTGGTTGAAACATCCCGCCCAGAATAATCTCGCCCCGTTGCCCGCTGCTGAAAAAGTCAAAATAATTTCCGATTTCGTCAATAGGCCGCAGATTGAAATTTCAAAGATAAAGGACTATTCAGAATGGCTGAGAGTCCAGTATGGAAACTACTTTGCGGAAAATTTTCCATTTAAGTATACGCGAAAATATTGGGGGGTTGAACCAGAAATTTTAGAGACCAAGTGGGTCGGGAACAGGATGCACTCCCCTTCTCTGGACGAAATTTTAAAGGGAGCGTTTGAAGAGCAAAAAGAAAATTTCTACTATGCCAAATACATGCGCTACCCTAAAAAAGGCGGATTCAGAAGCATCTTAGACTCATGCCGGCAGTCGTTGGACATAGTTTTCAATAAAAATGTCTGCGCAGTGGACGCCGATTCTAGAAAAGTGTTTTTTTCAGACGGATCTTCAATTGTATACGATCGTTTGATTTCTTCTGTCCCTCTGCCCGAAATCGTCGCCGCGATAAAAAACGCCCCCCAAGAAATAATTTCCGCCGCAAATAGTTTGATGCACACAAGCGGATATATGGTTTCGCTTGGATTTAATAGGGCGGATGTCGCCAAGCACCTCTGGTTTTACATTTACGATGAAGACATTCCTCCCAGCAGGGTATATTCGCCCAGTTTAAAATCTCCAGACAATGCGCCTAAAAACTGCAGCTCTCTTCAGGCTGAAATATTCTTTGCCAACGATTCAGATATTCCCTCCGCCCAAGAAATATTAAACAATACAATCGAAAAGCTAGCTTCCATGGGAATTTTTAACAAAAAAGACCTATTGGTAAAAGATGTCAGGTTCGAAAAATACGCAAATGTAATATTTAATAAAGATATTTATAAAAATAGAAAGACGGTACTGGACTATTTGAACTCCGTAAATATAGAGAGCATCGGGCGTTTTGGGAAATGGGATTACATGTGGACCCATCAAGCCTTTGCCGACGGAATGAAAACGGCCCTGAAACAAAGTTAAAAACCAACTTAAAGGCTGGCTGGAAAGATTAAATTTTCATTAAAGTGCTATTTCTTCATTTCGCGGTATTTTCTTTCGTAGCGCTGTTTCATTTCGCCGAAGACAATATTCCTTAGTATTTTATATTTATAATATTTGAATTTTGATTTCTTCTTTGGCGGAGGAGGCGGCATAAGCGCGCAACGAACCGCATACTCAGACATGGATTTTAAGAATGATTCGTAAAAGGAAGTTTTTCTTGCGTAATGCCACCATTGGTCGCCAAATTCTACATTTGGTTCATTCCAAGGTTTAGGAACGGCTGCATAATGAATTATATACGGAGACAACTTGGCCTTTTCATATCCAGCCCTGCACTCCATTCCGCTTAGAGAAACGCACTTCTTTATAAAATCCGAAGTTATTGCAAAATAATTCCATGCGGGATCTATAAATTTGATTTTTCCGTCGCAAAGTTTGTTAAGCATATCCTGCTCGTATATGTACACTTTGGGTATGTTTTTTGATATGAAATCAACAATAAAATCCCTGGAATATTGCTTTCTAAACGCGGAACAATCCATTATACACACACCGGTATTTACATAATTGTACGGATTTGAAAGTTTCAGCTTGTTTGAAAGATAAGGCAGAAACTCCCCGCGCGCCCCGTTCAAATACCCCTGCATTACCGTATCCTTTACCGCGCCTAAAAGAAATCCGGATATATCAATTTCGTAAAGGAGACTTAAGTCGCGCTTGCAAATAGTGTCGGCATCCAAAACGATCACCTTTGAGTACTTCTCCAATATGTACGGAACCGTTATGCGATAGTATAAATCCGAGGTGTAGCACTCGTGAAAAACCTCCTTGTTTACGCCGCTTAAAATGTAGCTTGGATTGCAGTATCTCAAGGATATATTTTTATGGGGGGAAACAGCCTCGGAAATTCGCTTCTTTGAAAGCGGCGTTATATCGCTTATAAGTATAATAAAGTCGTAATTCTTTCCTTTGTCCATCGACTCGATGAACGACTGCATAAACACCAGGAAAACAGAAACGTAATTATTATTGAAATTTGAGACAATTGGGATGCTATTGCCGCCGAACGCGGGAATCAAAACGGCGTCGTCTTCCGTATTTTCAAAGAATGCAAGCGGAACATGCTTTATTTTCAAGGAGGTCTTTCTTTCAAGATACAATATATAAATTCCCAAAAGCCTTTCTGCAATTGTCCCCGGAGTTCTATATTGCTGCATTGTATAATGCGACATGTCTAAATTCGGTTCCAATTCGAAAAGTATTCCAAACAGCCATTCGCAATATTCCGAAAACAATCCGGATTTCATGACAAAACAATTGTAAAGATAGGAATACCTGTATTTAAACATATATTCGTCAACTATATCCGCCATTTCGGGATGCCTCTTTTTTACTATAGCCATCGCGGCATCCATGTCCTTTATATTATGGTATTCTGGACAATTCTTCATCGCCTGGTAGTTGCTTATTCCCCCGTGTTTCTTTAGGTCTATAGGCTCTATGAACACGGCGTCGTACTTTGGAATTTCGGCGAGCATTCTTTCTTCGGTCAGTCCGCATTTTTTTATGTTTTCCTCCGACAGCCTATCGAAAGATATGCATCCGTTGTTCCGCTCTTCAAACGACTTAGGCCCTTCAAGCGGATTAAATGCGAGAAAACGCCTATAATGGCAAATCCCAAAATAATCTGCCTTTTGGTTTTTCCAAGCCCAATATTGAACTGTGAGCTCGTTGAACGACATACGCTTTGCGGAAATATTGTCTCCGGTATTGTCACCCAAAGATTTTACGTTTGTTCTTTCGTCAAACACCGCTCCGCAACGGACAGGTATAAGCAAGGGATTTTCTATTTGCTTAGCGTCTAAATCTATTCTTGTCGAAACGAAAATTTTTACGTCAGTTCCTTCTTTCATGATGGCTTATGTGTGCAATATAATCGTATATTATTCGCATTATTATAAATATAAAAAGAAACCCGATATATTGCTGGGCAAAATACCGGCATAATAAAAATTATTATGTTCTACATATCTCATTGTTTTGCATATAATAGCATCGAAATATGTCCGCATGACAAATCGCGTTTGTAGCAATGCAGCTAAATGCGTCAACGCAAGATCCATCCTCCATTTTCCTTAGAAAAACAAATTTATGCGCTGTGGCAAGAAATAAAACAGTTGGAATATTGCAAATCTTACGCATATACGCGCTGATTTAACTTGTCTTGAAAGTTCTATGCGTTAGCTTGGGAAAATATGGAGATTGCATCTAAAAAAGTTTCGGTTATACTGCCCATTTATAATGTGGCGGATTATTTAGATAAATCTCTCAATTCCGTAGCCACGCAGTCTCACCGCAATCTCCAAATTATATGCGTTGTAGACGGAGCAACCGACAACTCCGCTGAAATATGCAAAAATTTTGAAAAAAACGACTCGAGATTTAAGGTAGTAATCCAGGAAAACCTAGGATGCCCCGCCGCCAGAAACAACGGGATGAAACTGGTAGAAGGAGATTATATTTGCTTCGTGGATCCCGACGACTACATAGACCGCGACTACATAAAAAACCTTTTGGAAGCCGCAGAAAAATACAATGCCGACATAGTTTGCGCAACCCTTATAAGGATAAAAAACGGCAAGAAAAAATTTAGGACGAATTTTACGGGAACGCATATTTACGAGGACAAGTCTGAAATATTTGCAGCGGCAAACTGCCCTCCTGAATACGGAGTTATAAACAAAATGTACAAAACTTCGCTCATTAAGGGCTATAATATAGTCTTTGAACGCGTTTCATGGTGCGACGACGTGCGCTTTTGCACAGAAACTCTCTGGCGCGCCGCGCGGATTGCAACCGTAGAGGGCGCAAAATATTATTACGTTAAAAGAAAAGGCAGCATAGTATCCTCGCAGCCATCGGCCATCAAGCAGCAAGAGCGCTATGCGGTAAGAAGCGCGGCAGTTAAATTTCTACTGGATCGAGGAGTAAAAATTCCAAAGGATGAAGCCTTTGTCACAAAAAGAGTCTTTGAGCTTGCCGGGATTCCGCTAGCCAGAATCAGGGTAGATGTCGCAAGGCTAAGAGAAATGTATCTGCTCTTTGGAATTATTTTGGTATATGAAAAAAGAATCAACTGCCTGTAAAGTCTCGGCAATTGTTCCGGTTTACAATGTGGACAGATATTTGAAGCAATGCCTGAATTCTATTTTGCGGCAAACTTTGAAAAGTTTCGAGGCGATTTTAATAGACGACGGCTCGACAGATTCTTCACCGGAAATTTGCGACAATTACGCAAAAACAGATTCCAGAATAAAAGTGTTCCACACGCAAAATAAAGGCTACGCCGCGGCCTGCAACAAAGCCTTGGAAAGCTGTTCCGGAGATTATATCGCGCTAATCGAACCCGACGATTTTATAGACGAAAGGATGTTTGAGGATTTGTACAGGCTAGCTGAAGATTCAAACGCCGATATTGTAAAGTCAGCATTTTGGGAATTTACCGATACGCCCAAGAAACGCCGCGAAAAATTCCGCGGTTTGGATATTGGCGATTTCGGGGTTTTTAAAATTGAAAAACACCCGGAAATATTCTCCGCCCATCCAAGCATATGGTCCTGCATATACAAAAGGTCTTTTCTATTGGACAGCGGCATAACTTTTAAATCCGGGGAAATTCGCGGCTGGGAAGACAATCTGTTCCAAGTTGCAACAATGTGCGCAGCCCAAAGAATCGTTTACACTGGCAAGGCGTACTACCACTGGCGAAAAACATACCTGCTCGACTACGAAAAAATATCAAATCCGCAAATGCCGATGCTGCGTTCGATTGAAATTTGTTCTTTCTTAAAGTCAAAAGGCGTAAACAATCCGGATATACTAGCCTGTTTGCTGAGGAGATCCATAGTGTATCTAAAACTGTCTTACGAATCTGCTTCATTTGCGGATCTGCCGGCTGTTTTTAGGCTCACACAAAGTTGGTGCGATACCGCGCAAATTTCAACGGCGTCGAAAAGCGTTTTTTTCAAAAATACTTTTCGCCTATTCGCAGCCAAAAGATTCCCTCCTGCCCTATACGTTTATTTTAAAATAAAACTCTTCATAAAAAAAATTTCCAAGAGATTGGGACTAGGTTAAAATTAGGTTGAACATAAACGGGGTTTGCTGTTAATCTTGCCTCATAATAAAATATATGCGCTTTTTTTAAACAAATTTACACGCGCGCCAAAATCTCCATGAAAAAACTGTTCAAATTTTATGTCTATGTAAAGCCGTGCATATTCCATCTCGTTGCGGCTGTAATCTGCGGGGCTATATTCGGCGCCTGCAGCGGCTTTGGAATGCCCGTTATTTTTGACAAGGTATTGCGCCAAATATTTATGGACCAAGGAGGCGCGCCACATTCGGTGGAATACATTTTAATGATTGCCTCCATGCTTCCAGCCATATTTGGCCTCAGGGCGATTTTCGGATATTTGAGCGGATATCTAATGACCTTCACTTCGCTCGAAATCCTGCGGAGATTAAAGCAGGACATTTTCGACAAAATCCAGGGATACCCTATTGCATTCTTTGAAAAATTCAACACGGGGGACCTTTTGACCCGTCTCACAAACGACACCGCCGCCGTGCAAACAGTATTGCTCTCTTTTTCCGCCGAAATTTTCCGCCAACCGCTTCAAGTTGTCGGAGCCTTGGCGTTTTTATTTTATCTGTGCTACACAAAGGGGCAAGTCGCAATATTGCTCGTGTTTTTTGCTGCAGTTCCGTTTTGCATCCTGCCCGTGCAGATGATCCGCAAGAAGTTCAAATTATTTGCCAGCAAAGCGCAATCCGGACTTAGCGAAATGGCGCAAACATTCGCCGAAAACATCGACGCGGTCCATGAAGTGAGAGTTTTCAACCTGCAAGACGCGCAAAAACAGAAATTCGACAAGATAAACCGAGACGTAAAATGGTTTTCGCTCAACATAGCCAGATACGAACTAATGCAGCAGCCGTTTATGGAGTTTTTAGCGGCGACTATGGTTTCAATAACCTTTGTCTATGCGTATTTTACAAAGATAGATTTCCCGACTTTTTCCGCTATAGGAATCGCCCTCTATTTTACAATAGACCCTATAAAGCGGATAGTTAGAATGTCAACGGACTTCGTGAAAATTATGCCGTTAGTTGACCGAATATGCGACATTCTGGATTATACTTCAACCGTTCCCGAGTCTAAAAATCCTGTAAAACTTCCCAAAATAAAGGGCGAAATTTCCTTTGAGAACGTGAACTTTTCGTATAATGAAAAGATTGTACTAAAAGACGCCAACATAAAAATACCGGCCGGGACAAGCTGCGCTTTGGTGGGCGCAAGCGGAGCCGGCAAAAGCACATTCGCAAAGCTTGCAATGCGCCTTTACGATCCAATAAGCGGCTCTGTAAAAATAGACGGTATTGATTTGCGCGATATAAAAATAAGCGATTTCATGGAAAATCTCGGCAGCGTTCCGCAATATCCGGTGCTTTTTGACGATACAGTATATAACAATATTCTAATCGCGCGCCCAAACGCCACAAAAGATGAAATAGAAGCCGCAGCAAAAATGGCTTACGCCCACGATTTTATCTTGGAGCTTGACGACGGATACAATACCGTAGTCGGGGAACGCGGAGACAGGCTGTCCGGAGGGCAAAAACAGAGAATTGCCTTGGCGCGCGTTTTTCTGAAGAATCCTCCGTTCCTAGTCCTCGACGAGGCAACGTCCGCTCTCGACGTAAACAGCGAAGCGTTTATACAGAAAGCTGTGGACGAATTGATGAAAAACAGGACAATGCTTATTATAGCCCACAGATTCAGCACCATAAAAAATGTCCAAAAAATAATAGTTTTTGACGACGGCAAGATAATAGACTTCGGAACCCACCGGGAACTTATGGAGCGTTGCCCCCTGTACGCACACCTGTATGAAAAGCAGACTTCTAAAATAGACGAAAAACATGAAGGATGAAAATTTGGTTATAGGAGCTGGGTTTGCCGGAGCAACGCTTGCCCGAATACTCGCCGACTCCGGCGAAAAAGTCCTTGTTGTGGACAAGCGATGCCACATCGGCGGGATCTCCTACGATTATAAGGATGAAAACGGCATAACTGTACACAAATACGGCTCCCATATTTTTCATACGCAGTCGCCTAAAGTTTGGAATTTCTTGCGCAGGTTCGGGGATTTTAACACTTATATGCACCGCGTGCACGCCATAATTGACGGCATAGAAACACATATACCATTTAATCTGGATACTATCGGAGATATTTTTCCAAACTCCCTTGCAAACAGAATACAGGAAAAACTCATATCAAATTACGCCTACAATTCAAAGATTCCGATTATGGAATTCCTTAGGCAGAACGACAGGGATTTGCGTTTTTTAGCGGACTTTATTTATGAAAAAGTATTTTTTGGATACAGTATGAAGCAATGGGGGAAATCCCCAGAACAATTAGACTTGTCTGTATCTTCGCGAATTCCAGTTGTAGTGGGAAGAGACCCACGCTACTTCACTGACAAATACCAGGGAATTCCAATATCTGGATATGCGCGCCTAATAGAAAACATGCTGGATTCTCCGAATATAAAACTGCTCATTAATACCGACGCACTTGCGGTTGTTTCTCCCAGCAGCTGCGAAAATTTTAAAAGGGTGCTTTGCACTGGGCCGATAGACGAATTTTTCGGATATAAGTACGGGCCCCTCCCCTACCGAAGCCTGCGATTTGACACACAATCTTTGGACGTAGAATACTACCAAAAAAACAGCGTAGTCAATTATCCGTGCAATTACGATTTTACGCGTATCCACGAGTTTAAATACTATCTAGACGAGAAATCGCCAAAAACAGTGATTTGCCGCGAATATCCTGAGAAATTTGAGATGGGAAAGAACGAAAGGCTATATCCCGAAATATCCCCGGATACACTTTCTTTGTACAATAAATATGCGCGACTGGCATCTGAAACCTCCAAAAATCTTTTCTTTTTGGGACGCCTTGGCAATTATAAGTATTTGGATATGGACAAATCAGTAGAACAAGCTATGGAATTTCTTGAAAAAATTGTATGATTATATAAATATTGCCATATGTTAATAAAATTTGCATGCGCCAATATGAGCGCAACATCAGGCAGCTTAGATAGTTGCAGCGCAATTTAATTTATTTTCCGACAATCACACATTCGCAAGCTTTCTATGAAATCCGCCAATGCCTATAAAGTCACGATGAAAGAAATAGCCGATATGGCTGGAATGTCGGTCATGACCGTTTCTCGGGTTTTGGCAGGAAAAGAATGCTGCTCTAATAAGACCAAGGAAAAAATCACAAAAATTGCAAAGAAATGCGGGTATGTGCCAAATATGCTTGGGCGGTCGCTTGTAATGAACCGTTTCAACACCATAGGCGTAGTGATTCCAAATATAGTCCACGCATTTTTTCCAATAATAGTAAACGCCATAGAGGACGCCCTTTCTCCGTACGGATTCAACACGTTCCTATGTTGTTCCCACGACAACCCTGAAATAGAGGCAAAAAAAGTCAGGACGCTTCTAGAATACAGGGTCGCGGGAATAATAATGATGCCTTCGCTTCGTTCAGAACTATCTAAAAAAACAGCAGAACTTGTCTTAAATAGCGGAGTTCCCCTAATGCTGGTTGACAGGACAATAAAAGGGATAAAAACCGATACAATATCCTGGGAAAGCGAAAACGCGATAGAAGAAATAGTGGACGACCTTTACAAAAAAGGATGCAGAAAGTTTGTTTATATTTGCGGGGATAAATCAGAATGGAAATCTCGCGGAAGAACCCGTGGATTTATAGAGTCGCTAAAAAGAAGAAAGCTTTCTCCCCAAGCGATGCTTTTTTGCCCGCAAAAAGGAGACATTGAAACTTCCCTAAAGAACTTTTGCCGCAACGCAAAAAACCGTCCAGACGCTTTCTGCTGCGCAGCAGATACATTTATAGACGAAACCCTCTCCGCGTTAAACGATCTCAATATATCAGTTCCCCAAGATGCCGCATTAACCGGGTTTGGAGGAATAATAAATTCAGTGAATTCCCGAATAAAAATAACAACAGTAAAGCAGGATGCAGACCTCATGGGAAGCGAAGCTGCGCGCATAATAATGAAAAGGGTTTTGGGGAACGCCCCGGCGGAACTTCCGAAACAATTTGTAAAAATGACGATACCGTTAAAAGTAGAACACAACGAATCTTCAGATTACCGCCCCAATGTTCGCCGGAAGCATTTGGCATAGTCCATTGCGCACTACGGCATAAATGGCGGATAAATACGAATATAAAAATCCAGTTCCATTAAAGCCGTTGCCGCCCGTTGCCGCGCCATCAAAATATCGCGCATGTCTTTTACAACGCAATCCTGCTGGCTTTTTACAAGTTTTATTTATACTGGATTTTCCAGTTGAAACTTTATTGTATTGAATTTCCAAAGTTTTGAAGACAAAAAACTTTGACCGCATTTCTTAAATGTGAAAACATACCGCAAAATGCGAAAAATTCCACTAGACAGCCCAAAATTCCGCACCATCGAGAATATCAATATCAACCTCCATGGAAATGCCTGTGGGGTAAAATTCTGGAATTCCCAAGCCGAACGCTTTTCTAAGCGCCCCCAATTGCGCTGGGGAAATGACTGGGTTTTAAAACTTGTATCAAAATTCGGAGTAGTTTCAAATTCTTCCAGAATATTGGAGATAGGCTGCGGCGCCGGAAACTATTTAAGCGCGCTCGCCCCTATGTGCCGCGAAATAGTAGGATGCGACTTTTCCGATAAAATGATCTTTTACGCCCAAAAAAACGCCGAGCGGGCCGGATGCAAAAACGCAAGTTTTATAGCCGCAGACTGGAGAGAAATTTCGCCAGAGCAACTTGGCGGGCCGCGCGCCTTCGACGTGTCTTTTTCACACATGTCTGCGGCAGCATCCAAAGGCGAAGGTTTCGATAAAATGCTTGAACTGACAAACGACTGGCTTGTCTGGGTCCAGCCTTTCTCAAGAAAAGACTCTATTTTGGACCTACTGCGCGTCGATGTTTTAAACCGCGCAACACCTAATCTTCAAGATAATTTTAGCTACGCATTCAAAACTTTGTCAGATTTGGGAATACCTCCAAATTTGGAATTCAGAACCTCACTTAGAACCGATTCGTTTAATCTAGATTGCGGCGCCCGATTTTATATTGGCAGGCTTTCCATCGAAAAGCCGCTTTCCCAAAAAGAAAAATCCAAAATACGCGCATGCCTAAAAAGCATAGCAAAAGACGGGAAAACGGAAAGCCGCCTGGAGACAATATTGTGCGCCATGGTATGGAGCAGAAATGGGAAACATTCTATAAAAATCTAAATATGAAGTGCAGCGAAAAAAATATAATCGAAAAAGCTGAAAAATTCCACGGACACCGCTGCGGCGGCCTGGCAATAGGAATAAAAGTATGCCAGGCTCTCGCGAAGATGTGGGGTATAAACATATCAATCTCAAATCCAAACAGCACTCTTACTGAAAAAATCGTGTGCCTTGCCGAAAACGATTCTTGTAGCGTCGACGCCATACAAAGCATTTTGGGGTGTACCATCGGAAGCGGAACTCTAACAATAAAAAACTGCGGCAAGCAGGCGTTTAATTTCTTTGACAGAGAAAGCGGAAAATCGGTTCGGATATATTTTTGCGCCGATGTAGAAGAAATCCCAAGAAGCTCCAGAGCCGATTTTATTTTGTCTAAATCTCCCGGAGAACTATTCACTTTTTCGGCGCCAAATTTTCAAATGCCGAAAAAAGCCTCGATTTCGAAAAACGCTGTTTGCGAAATATGCAAGGAACGCGTTTCAGAATCAAAAGCCGTAATAAAAGAAGGTTTGGCGTTCTGCCGGCAATGTTATGAAAAATCTATTTCAGAAGGAGTTTAAATGACCCCCTACGCAAAGATCATTGCGCATACCTTGCCCGCGCTTGCTGTGTTTTTAGTTCTCGGACTGCTCGGTTGCGGAAAACCATCAAATGCGGGAAATAATCCTCCTAAAAGAGTTATCGTCGATTCTGACGGAAGGCATGTAGAAATTCCCGTAGATGTCAGACGCGTCGTGTGCATAGGGCCGGGCGCATTGAGGTATGCGGTTTATGCAGACGGCGTAAAGAAAATAGCGGGAGTTGAATTTGGGGAAGGATTAGACAACCCAGCCAAATGTTTTAGCTACGCATATAGAAGCATATTTTCAAAACTTCCAATAATAGGCAGAAACGGAACTCCAAACGAAGAGGCTATAGTAGTTTTATCGCCCGATGTTATAATAACAACAAATTCTCCGGAATCCGCAAACGCTATGCAGCTAAAGACAGGCATTCCCGCCGTAACCATTCCAATTCCAGAAAGCGCTTTTGACGACGATGCCCGTTCCGCCTTAAGAATAGTCGGAGAAGTCCTGGGTACGCAAGACAGATGCCTCCGACTTTGGGAGTATATAAAAAGCCTGGAAGCTGATTTGAAAAGCCGAACCAGCTTCGGAGATTCTTACGCTCGCCCCAATGCATACATAGGAGGCGTATCATTTAGGGGCGCCCACGGATTGGAGGGAACTCAGAGCCAATATCCTCCATTTGAAGCGGTAGGCGCAAATAATCTGGCGGATTCAATCGGGATTCAAGGAGCGTTCGACGTTGACATCGAACAAATTATTAAATGGGATCCGCAGTATATATTCCTTGAAATAAACAATATCGCCTTAATTGAGGGCCTCCTGGAAAAGCGTCCCGAAATCTTGGAAACTCTTTCGGCTGTGCGCGAAGACAGAGTATATTCTAATGTGGCATTTAGGTTTTCTGCCACAAATACGGAGATGGCTATCGCAAACGCTTATTACGTGGGAAAGGTGCTGTACCCAGAAAAATTTTCCGACATCGACATAGAAAAAAAGACCGACGAAATCACGAAGGAATTCCTGGGAATCCCACTCTATTCGCATTTGAAAAAATCGGGATGCGAATTTAAAAAAATAAACTTAAAAAAATTTCTTAAATGAAATTGAAACTTTCCAAAAAATTGCCGGAAAAAAGAACCGCTGCCATAGCGGCAATGTTTTGCGCCCTTTGCATATGCTTTGCCACGTCTATAAGTGTTGGGGGCGCAGATATGGGAATTGTTGAAACTTTAAAAGCCGCGCTCGGGTTTGGCGACGCACGCAGCGTGCTTATAACGAGGGAGATACGCCTTCCAAGAGTGGCAACCGCGCTTTTCGGAGGAATGGGGCTTGCCGTCACAGGATGCGTACTTCAGTGCGTGCTGAGAAATCCGCTGGCTTCGGCATCGACTCTTGGAATATCCCAAGGAGCCGCTTTTGGGGCGGCTTTTGCAATAATAGTTCTTGGGGCGGGTTCTTTTGCAGGGTCATCCATTTTGTCCGGATTTTCCAATCCGCTGACGGTGGCTGTTTGCGCTTTTATAGGAAGCTCAATTTCCGCGGTGTCGATTTTATTTCTTTCTAAAGCGCGGCGGTCTAGTCCGGAAAGCATGATTTTATGCGGGGTGGCACTAAGCGCAATGTTTGCAGGAGCAACTGCGCTAATACAGTATTTCGGGGATGAAATTGACGTGGCATCGGTGGTCTTTTGGACTTTCGGAGATCTAGGCAGGGCGTCAAAAATAGGAGCATTCGCCATTTCGATGCTTTCTATGGCGGCTTTAGCTGTATGCCTTCTCCAAAGATGGAACTTAAACGCGCTGGAGTACGGCGACGACACAGCTTTAAGTTTGGGGGTTAAAGCAGCAAGGTTCAGAACATTTATGCTCTTGCTATGCACGCTTGTCGCAGCGGTTACAGTATCCTTTGTTGGGATAATAAATTTTGTAGGGCTTATAGCCCCGCACATTGCAAGAAGGCTCGTTGGAAACGCATATGCATACCTTCTTCCGGCATCCGCAATTATGGGAGCGGTTCTACTGCTCTTGGGGGATATCGCGGCGCGCACCTTGGCAGCCCCCATTGTATTGCCGATTGGCGCATTGACTTCAATTCTAGGAGCTCCGATATTTTTATATCTGCTGGTTTACGGAGGAAGAGCAAGATGATAAGGGCGGAAAATATCGGATTTAAATACAAGTGCGGAAGGGTTGTTTTAAGCGAAATAAACTTCTCTTTAAATGACGGAGAAATTGCGGCTATATTGGGAAACAACGGAGCGGGAAAAAGCACTTTGCTAAAATGCCTTTTAGGAATTCTCCCATGCAAGACGGGAACGGTTTACATCGATAATTCAGACATATCAAAAATGACGCCGCTTGAAATATCACGTTGTGCGGCTTTCGTTCCCCAAAAGGAAAACGCACCCAGAATAGGAGTATATGAAAGCGTTCTTCTGGGCAGGAAGCCCCATATGCGCTTCGGGCCTTCCCTGCAAGACAAGGAAATAGCCGAACAAATCATTGAGAGAATGGGATTAAGCCAAATGCGCGGCAGAAATGTATGCGACCTGAGCGGCGGAGAATTTCAGAAAATAATGATTGCAAGGGCGATTTGCCAGCAGCCGAAAATTTTACTGCTGGACGAACCGACAAGCAATCTCGATTTAAGAAACCAGCACGACACTCTTTCAATGGTGTCTGAAATAGCAAAAGAGAAAGGAATTTCCGTGCTAATGGCAATCCACGACATTAATTTGGCGGTTCGGTATTGCGATAAATTTTTGACGCTAAAAAATGGGCGGCTTCACTCATGCGGAGGTATAGAAACCCTCACAAAAGAGTGCCTTGAGGAAGTTTACGGAATTTCAGTGAAACTCGCCAACATAAATGGCAGAACCGTTGCCATTGCAGACAAAGGGTAGAAAAATTCCCTGTAACCCCCCCCCCGACAAAAGATGCATCACCCCATGATACTGCTGCTGGCTTTTTAGTAAAACATTATAAAAATGCCATATCTGCATTTATGCGCCTAAATTCCGCGTTGAACTTAATTTAGGCCAAGTAAAAATACTTGCAGAAACTAGCGCGCCTATTGGATGGGCAAACTTTGCCGTGCGCAAGTCAAACAAAACATTTGCTTTGCCGCGCGTCCGGTTAAACCGAGTTTAATTGGCTTCAACCACACTGTTTTTGTCCAGCCATTCGAAATACATAGAGTCAGCCTCACGCGCGCCTATTTTTCCGTTTAGAGGAAAATCCGAAGGCAGAATTTTCAAATCTTTCAATTTCTTTATATACCCCGGCGTAGGCCTAAAGTTAAGGGAATCGCAAAACGGAGACTTTTCTTTTAGAACCTCGGAAGCCGCAGTTATCGCCGAAAGAATCGCCGCGTAATTTTTATCAGATTTGTCCTTAAATATTATAGGATGCGATTTTTTATCCGCTCCTTCCGCAGTGCCGCCTGCGGATTTTGCTAGTGGAATAGTCAGAATTAAAGACTTTTCAGGCTCGCTAAAATTGTATAGCAGATCCGAAATTATTTTAGATTCTTTTAATTTTCCGCTGCTGTCCGAATATTTAATTTTTTCTACTGCGGGGTTTTCGAAAGCTGTCCTGTAATCGAAAATCGTCTCTCCGTAGTTTTGTTTAGGCTCAAAGGGCCTGCGCGGGATAGCCGAGCCGTTTGCATGGCACTTTCCGCATGTGTTTTCAACAGCATCTAAAGCGGCTTTATTTTCCGGATTTTCGTCCTCAAGCCTTATGGCTCCGCCTTGCAGATAGGTATGCAAAAATCCCGTGTTCAAAGCGGCATAGAAGCCAACTTGCATTGCCCCGGTATCAAGCCACCGCTTGAGAGTTTCAATCTCTTTTTCCGAAGGCTCTGCGCCGCAATGGGATTTTTTAAATTTCTCCAATATCAGACTCGATCCCGATCCGAATGCATATGGCGGCATGTCTCCAAATTCGTTTCTTCCAGTACACATTTGCCCGCGCTCGTCTAAAGCTATGTAAGAATGTATAAAATTAGCCCCCAAGCCTCCGTCCAACAAAATTCCAGCCGAATGCGTTTTATAATCGTGGCATTTTATACAGTATTTATCCAACAAAGGCTGTATTTGCGTGCGGTAATCGATTGGAGATTCAATGTCTAAAGGCTTTATTTTTGAGAGCTTTGCGTAAGCCATAGGATTGTTTTTTTTGGGAAGCGGAGCTTCTGTTCTAAACTCGTGGCAGCCTATGCAACTTGTGTTTGACCCCGGTGCAAAGCTTACAAAACTCTGCATGCGCTTTACGGCGTTAGAGTTCTTGTCCAAAGCCACAAAGGCAAGCGCCCTTTGCGACGGAACCTCGAAAAATGCCGACCCGTCCGGCTCCACAGGAACAGTTCCGAGAATGCGCTCCAAAGCAAAACCTCCCAGCCGATTCAAAGGATTTGAGCCTCCATTATAATGGACGGGAGTTGGAAGAACCTGCAAAACTAAAAGTTTTTCTATCGTTCCCCTTTCTACGCCCTCCATATTTCTTCCGTGATATACATCCTGCAAAAAAACGGTCGCAGTTTTCTTTTCTATATCAGAAAAATCTGGGCGGACAACCGACGGAACATGCGGTTTCAAAGGCATTGCGCCTTGCATTATGACTCTGCAAGCACGCGGAATCTTGTCGTGCCCGTTTTTCCATCCGACAACACTCATTCTTACGGTCTTATCCGTTTTGAATATTTCATCCGGCAAACGCCCTACTATTTTATACTGCCCGTCTTTGTTAAATATAATAATATTGCGCTTGTCGGAAGCCATCACATAACCGTTCCCCAATGGCTGGGGACGGTTTAGCGACATTCCGATATCGCCGCTTATAAATTCCAATGCGTATGGGTTGCTGGGATCAAAAGGCTGCACAAGCTTGGCTATTTCCCCCATGTGGTCCCGCCCGCTATGCCCCCAGTTTAGAGTGAAAACCACACCGTTTTCGTCGGGAATAGGCGCGGGGGAAATAAATAAATGGCCCGGCTTGTTATTGCCGAAATAAACGGTGTCGCCGCTTCCGTCGGGATTCATAACCCAAAGATGGTGGAACGCAAGTTGGTTGCGCTGGTTGTAATCCCAGCGCATATATATTATTCTGCCGTCGGGAAGAATATTTGGAGTGCTGTCAACGTCAGGATTTTGAGATAGGACGGCGATTTTATTTTCCTGCCTGTACCATCTATGTATGTCCGTCACAGGCATAAAAAAACATTGCACTGTTTTACCAAGGCGGGTCGAAGCAAAAATTATATCTCCGTTTGGCAAATATGCCGGTTCTATGTCGTCGACTCCGTCGCGGGCAATCGGAAGCTTAACAAGATTGCCTCCGTCAGAGTCTATTTCATATAGATGGAAAGTATCGCTTTTGCCCTTGCGGTAGGAAAATAAAATTTTCTTGCCGTCAAAACTCATAGTATGGTCGCGCACACAGCCGTCGGGATCGTCTATCAAATATTTAATTTCGCCGGTTCTAAGGTTGTAAACAGCCAATTTCCCACCGAGTCGGCTAAACATTTCGCAGTCAAAGCGCGCGTCTATTTGGGGAATTCCCGTCTTTACCCAGCATGTCCTTCCGATATTTGAATACCAGTGGTAGTCCCTTCCCTCTCCGCGAGTGGAAAAAACGACAAGTTCCGTTCCCATCGCCTTTATCGCACCGTCCAATATGGCTTCGCGCGAATCTTCTATATAAGGGGCTTTAGGAGAATCCGAAAGTTCCAGATAGTCGTAAGTGAACCAAGACGGACTTTTTTTGCAATCCGCAACCACTTCCAAAGTATTTTCTCCATCGCGCTTAAGCAGTTCGGTGGGAATTTTAAATGTCAAGGAATGCGGAACCCCTTTGCCTTGCGGCCGATAAGCCAAAGTTCCGCCAAAACCAACGTTTAAATTGACATTTTTCAGTTCGCCAATCTCCTTTGAATTGAGAACCAACTTTATCCCTATTGGCGCTGTCGCAGACATGTCGGAAATTCCGATTCTAAAAAAAACGTCTTTCGAAAGTTCTTTCGGAGTCTTAAATTTAACAGAAATTGCTGTTTTTTTGACATCCCAGCCTCTTATTATATGTATAAAAGGAAATTCTTTTTCCGATGACTTTCCTATTTCAAAAACAATGGGTTTTGAATAAAAATCTTTTAGATTGTCTATATCCCTAAACGCCCTTCCTTTTTCCGACGCGTCCCCTTTCAAATGCGAACGTTGGTAATAGTAGCGCGAATCGGCAAGATTAGAAAAAGTTCTAAACTCGCTCGACATTGCATCAGGTTTGCCTATTCTAAAGTATTCCTTGCCGGCCGCAGCATTAAGCGACAACATTACAATAAATAATCCCCAAAATATCTTTGCCATATACGAACCCAAAAATAGATAGAATTTCCCAAAAAATACAACATTAATATAGGTTTTACAACAAAAAATCGCCGCAGATAAATTGCGGCGATTTTTTTATTTATAAAAGTTTTGCCTTATATTAAAAATAAATTCCTGCTTGAATGGAAACGACATGCGCGTGTCCGACATAATACCCGTTCAGCGAGTTTGTAGGGCCTCCTGCAGTATGTATTTCCGGATCATCCAAGAAATATATATAAGTATATCCAACATCTATATTTATATCAGCCGTGCGATATCCCAAACCGCATGAAAGCCAGAGACGGTCAGTACAAGGAATGCGCGCCGAACGAAATTCCGCCGAACGAATCGGAGACTCGTCCCATGCAGCCCCCCAACGAAATACAAAATTTTTAGAAAAGGCAGGATTGTAATTAAAGCCGAGCGCAACGCGGGAAGTGTTTTTCCAATTTTCATTTACGGGATTGCCAACCGACGCACCTGTATCGCCGTTTTTAATGTCTAGAACACTAAAGCTGCTCCAACCAGTCCACGCATAATCGGCCATGACTGCAAATCTATGCAGCGGTCCCCAAAGGCGCTGGTAGAATCCGACATTGAATGTTTGCGGGAGTGTAATATCGCAATCTATCGGATTTGTGATTGAACCGTTAACTTTTTGGTTTCCGCTTAAGGAATGCGCAACTTCACTGCGCCAGCCGAAACCTATTCTTCCGTTTTCGGCATATTCTATTGTCATGCCTACGTTTGCGCCGCCGCTCAAACTGCTTCCCGAAAGGTTAACTAAAGCGTCGGTTATATAAGTTCCACCGACATAAATGGGAGCTGCCTGTGTAAGTTGCGCATGCATCCATTGCAGCGACCCGCCCGCGCTAAAAGAAAGCCAATCAACGGGTTTGTACACAATGCTTGGATTAAAGTCCAAAGTCATCAAATCGGAATTTAAAGCGTGATATCGGCCAATCCAACCATTTGCGTAGTCCGTCTCAAGCCCGTAAGTCGAAGTTCCCGACATGGTGACATACAATTCTTCAGTAAACTTGTGAATCATGTAGAAATTCGGGACATATGCAACTTCTCCGGCATTGCCGCCTTCGTTGGTGCCCAAACTCGGTGATGAATCAGTATTTCTGAATTCAAACGACGGAATTACAAACGTTATTGCTGAATCGATTTTTGTTTCGCCCGGCCTCATATCTTGAAAAGCCGAAGCGGAAGGATTCCAAAACGCAGCCGACGCATCTCCCGCCGCGTTTGCAGTGGCTCCGGCAAGCGCCGTCCCCAAGTTTGCGGCGCCCTGTTCCAGTACCTGAAATCCCGCGCCAAACGCCCAATGCGCGCACAACATAGCGCACAATGCGATTGTTTTCTTATCCATAATAGCTAGATGTTGAGTGTTGAGATTTCTTACAACAAAAAGAAATCGCATCATATCTTGTTTACATCTAACAAAAAGGAAAGCTTTTTTTTAGCATTTTTTGGGGATTGCTCGCCGAAGAAGAAACAATTTTCAGCAAAAACCTTGAAACCGTTCTTTGCAGAGTATTTGTCTGAAATACGGTTAAATTTAATTCCCCCCCTAAAGGCAAAATGCACCTTTATGCCCGCAAACTCGCTCAGAAAGGTTTGCAGCCGCCTCCGACGCATACTCAAAAGTCTTTCCGCAGCATATGTTCCATACAAACGCCGCCGTAAAGGAATCTCCCGCACCTACTGTGTCAACTATTTTTATGGGATGCCCCTCCCGCCTTACAAATCTCCCTGAATCTTCATAAACAATCGAACCGTTTTTCCCCAGAGTCAAAAGCAAATACTTTATTTTTAGCATACCCATTAGCTTTCTTGCCGTTTCCTCGTGCGAATCCGCCGGCGATAAACCGTATAGTCCGGCTATCAGCGGAAATTCATCTTCATTCATTTTTACAATATCGGCAATTTTCATAGACTCGTCTATAATCTCTCGCGAATAAAAGTTTTGGCGAATATTCGCGTCAAAAACGGTTATTGCGTCGGGCGGAAGCTTGGAAATTATCTTCCGCAAAGACGACCTGTTGCAATCTGTCCGCTGCGCCAACGAACCGAAGACAAAAACGCCAGATTTTTCCGCCAAATCCATATCGTCGGCAGATAATTGTATATTGTCCCATGCCGCCGGGGAGCATATATTATAGCAAGGCAACCCGGCCTCATTCTCAGAGACTATTACTCTTCCCGTTGGAAGATCGCGGGAGATTTTTACCGATCCGGATTGTATCCCGCAACTATTTATAACCTTTAAGGCTTCCGCGCCCAATCCGTCGTCGCCTACTGCGCTTATAATACGCGAATCTCCCCCAAGCTTGCTTATGTAGTATGCGAAATTTAAAGGAGCACCTCCCAATTTTTTCTCTTCCGAGAAAATATCCCAAACAATTTCCCCAAAAGATAAAACGGCTCTGCCATAAAGATGCTTCATTTTTTCACCTTTCCCGCAATGCGGTTTTTATTATGTTGGTGGCAAGCATAAATGTTTCGGCTTATAATGCCAATAATCCCAAGCGCTTTGAATTTTAAAATCTAGGAATGAAAAGCCGCCAATAAAAGACATTCTACATATTGTTAAAGAGAATCAACACGTACAGTTGCGCTATACAGACGTCATCGCTAAGAAACGGGGCGTCCGCATTCGAACGCCCCACCGAAAAAAACGTTTATCAGAGAGAATCTCCGAAATCCTCCCTAAACTTTGCCATTAGTTTTTCAGGCCAGTCGGAAACAGGCCCAAGCCTTCCGTCGAAGAACCTTAAAATCGGAGGCTCCTCTACAAACTTTAGCCCGCCTACTAAATCCCTATTCTTGTAAAGCCAGTTTAATCTGTCCTCCACATACTTTACCTGTGAAAGCGTAAATACCCTGCGCGGCATAGCCAACCTAAGCAGCTCCACATCGGCAAGAATATCGTTTCCGTTTTCATCCCTTATACTGGAAATAGTTCCGCGCTCCATTCCGCGAACCCCGGATATTAAATAAAACGCCGCGGCAAGAGCTCCCGCCGGATATTGCGCCTGCGGAACATGCGGCAAAAACCCCATTGCATCGACATGGCATCCAAGCCCTCCGGGAGGAGTCACCACGGGAATGCCGTGCGATTCCAACGCGTTCACCAAATATTCGATAAAAGACGGACTCTGGGATATAACGGTATCGTCTAAAGTTTCTCTCAGCCCAACTGCCATCGCCTCGATTTCGCGCACAGAAATACCCCCGTAAGTAAAGAACCCCTCGTACACGGGAATAAGATGTTTCATCTTTTTCAAGAGCGCCTCGCTATTTGTGGCAATTCCTCCGCCCCTTGACGACGATACCTTGCGGGCTGAAAAATACACGATATCCGAAAGGTCGCACATTGTCCTCAATATTTTTGCAATGGACGCATTCTTAAATTCCGGCTCGCGCTTTTTTATAAAATACGCGTTTTCGCCTATCAAGCTAGCGTCGAGAACAAGAATCAAACCGTTTTTATCTGCGACCTTTCTAACCTCGCGCATATTTTCGATTGAGAACGGCTGGCCGCCTATAAGGTTAGTGGACGCCTCCATTCGTATGAACGGAATCTTGTCTGCGCCGTTTTCAGCTATTATCTTTTCAAGTTTTGAAATGTCTATGTTACCTTTAAAAGGATTCTGGCTTTTTATTTGAACGGCGTCGTCGTGAAGTATTTCCATAACCTTACCGCCGTTCAGCATTATGTGCGCTAGCGTAGTTGTAAAGTGATAGTTCATCGGAATAATTGAATTCTCTCCGATAAACGCCTTTGCTAAAATATTTTCGCAAGCCCTTCCCTGGTGCGCGGGCAAAACATATTTCTTTCCGAAAACTTCATTGACCGCCTCCCTGAACCTGTCGAAACTTTGAGAACCGGCGTAAGCATCGTCAGCGCGGTTCATTGCAGCCACTTGTTCGTCGCTCATGGCGTTGGTTCCTGAATCGGTAAGCATATCTAGAAAGACATCTCTGGTAGAAAGTTGAAAAGTGTTGAATCCGGCGTCTTTTATAGCCTGTAGGCGGCGTTCAATCGGAACCAAGTGCAGTTTCTGAACAACCCTGACTTTGTGGAGTTCAAGCGGAATGTTTTCGCCGCTTGCAAACTTTACAAACGGAGTTGGATTTTCTTTATTCATATCGTGTTATTATTGTCGTTTTAATGGTTATTGGCAATAAGTGCCTAGAGTAATAGAATTAAGTTTAAAGTATACTCAATAGAGCGTCAAGCAGGTAATGAGAAAAGACGAGATTTTGCAGGCGTCAAATTTAATCCAGAGCAAGTTAACCGATTCAAATTGGCTCTTTCAGGCAAAAGAGGCATAGCATTATGAAAAGCATTAATAAAAAAATATTCCTGCCCTATTAAGCCTCTTTCCTAATTTATTACATCTTAATTCTTTTCAATCCGGCAAAAGTTTTTGTGAAATCCGAACCAAAATCGGTGGTAATTCCGTCTACGCCCAAATTCATTAACCGCATAAATTCCTCCCTGGAATTAACCGTCCATACATAGAATTTCATTCCGGATTTTTTGACCTCGTACACGTAATCGGCGCCTATAAGACCGCTGTTGCCTATGTTGACCCCCATGGCGCCAATTTCCCTGCACTTTTTTACGGCTTCGTCCGAAGTTGGAATATATTTGCCGTTTTCAAATCTTACGCTGTAAAGCCAAAGGCTTTTGTATCCTTTATATTTAGAGTTGAAGTCTTTTATTGCATTGGCGTCAAAGGATATCAACAGAATTTGTTCTTTCTTAAGCCCAGCCGCCTTGCGGGCATCGTCTACTTTTCTTGCATATGCCTGAGAGTACGATTTCATCTCCAATACCAAAGTCCCGTCTGCGGGAACGGTTGCCATAATTTGGTCCAAAGTGGGAATCCTTACTGTCTGAAACTTGCCTCCCCATTTTTTGTTGTTGGCCAAATTTAATGTTTTCAAGTCTTCCTCCGTCAATTGGGCGATTTCTTTTTCGCAGCCGGCCAAAGATTTAAGCTCCCATTTGCCGTGTATGCAAACCATACCGGCAGGAGTTTCATAAATGTCGCATTCTACAAATTTTAATCCATTTTTCCATGCTATGCAGGCGGCTTCAATAGAATTTTCCGGGGCGAACTTATTGTCGCCGCGATGGGCTATAATAACCGGTTGCGAATAAGCGCATGCGGAACATATAAACATAAACAAAACCAACAATTTCCTTTTCATAATAAAACTTGCATCTACTTGTTTATAAGCCAAATATTGCGATATTCCACGGGATTGCCGTGATATTGGAGGCTAATCGGCATATTTCCCTTTGGATGCCTGTAATTTTCACCGCGTTTTGGCGTCAATCTAGTATCGTAGTAAACGGGTTCATTATCGTGTATGCGCACTCCGTTTTGATAGACAGTCATGCGCGGATAATCAACCATTCTTTCGCCCATCCATTTTGCGGGAGTAAACTCTATATCGTACGTTTGCCAAGCTTCCGGCTCAAGGCATGCGTTTACTTTCGGAGGATGTATCCTGTATATGGAACCGCATTCCATCCAATTGCCTTCTGAGCCGAAAGAATCCAGCACCTGTATTTCGTATGGGCCAAAATACACTCCGGAATTTCCCCGATACCCGCCAATGTGGTATTCCGCAGGAATCTTAAATTCTATATGGATTTTAACAGGGCCAAAAGCGCTTTTTGTAATAGCGTCGGAATATATTTTTTTGCCGTCTTTCACAACCGGTTTCGCCAGCATTGCGCCGTCTTTTATTTCCCAAGGCAAATCCGAGCCGTCGCTTGCGCGCCATTTCGAAAAATCCTTTCCGTTAAAAAGCACTATGGCACCTTCCGGAGGCTGCAATCCCAAGGTCGGGGAAACAACGGTCTTGCGTTTAAGGGAGAGTTTTACGGGATTTTTCCCTTCAAACCCTTCCGCCTCGATTAAATCCGGCGTAATGCTGCCTGTCAACTTGTACGATCCAGCTTTATCCAGTTTTATCGCGCCATTTTCGGCTTTTAAATTGTCGACGACAAAATGAGCTTCCGAACGCGCCATTATCGACGACAACAATTTTACCTTGTAGGAGTCCGTTCCGCGCGATACCTCCGCAAAAACTTCCGGCGCACCGTTTAAGGGATAGTTTTTGCAGCCTGTTATTGTGCCCTCGTAAAATCCAGCAAATGAGTCTTTTTCGGCGGCGGAGAGTAAAAATTCAGAAATGAAAATCAAAATAAAATACAATATAGACCTTTTCATGGCTTTGATGAAAACTGCCGCATAGCAAGGTGTCAACGCTTTACTCCAAATAAGGCTGGTAATGTCAATATAATAAAAAACTCTGCAAATATCCAACCCGGCAGCAATGGAAAAATTGCCGGTCTGTTTAAACAAAAATAAAAGAATTATCGATTTAAGAAAAAATTAAACTTGACCTGACCGCAAGTATCAACAAAATGCGACGCTTTAATTTTTAAAGACCAAAACATCATGCCGGGACAAGAGGTAACACGCACATTGACCGTTCAAAACAAGATGGGCATACATGCCCGTCCTGCAGCGATGATTGTACGCATCTCAAACAAGTATTCCAATGCGGATGTTTGGGCGGAAAAAGACGGCGAGCAAGTAAACGGAAAATCTATTATGAGTTTAATGATGCTCGCCGCAGGCAAAGGCTCCCAAATCAAATTTACGTCGGAAGGCGAAGACGGCAAAAACATGCTGGATGAAATAGCGAACCTCTTTGAGAGGAAATTCGACGAAGAATAACCGCCAAAATTTATCTTTTATATTTCAAAAAGTTATAAAAAGTCTTTCGTTTTCGAGAGACTTTTTTATTTTTTTCGCGCGATGAAAGTTCCCCAAATGGCAAGCCATCCGGTTGCGCTTTTATTCTGCGCTCCATAACGTAAGATAGCCCCTACCAAAGCCTTACGAGGTAAGAAATAGCTTGCTCCAAGAGGTTTAGCCTCTCTTTTAAGCCAACATCTGCGCCAAACATTGATGCCTATCAATTTTTCCTTCCGCCAAATCGCAAAGAGCCGTCATAATAGGCAGCCTGACATGGTGGAGACTTTCAAACATCCTGCAAATTTGAATAGTTTCCAACCCCGCGCACACCCTGCCTTTAAGCATTGCCTTTGCCTCTTCTACGGATTTGCCCTCGCCCAAATATTGACCAGTTGTCCGATTGCGTGAATCCGGGCTTATGCAAGTGGTCAAAACATCGCCCAAAATGGCAGACTCCTTGACAAATGAATCGCTCCAAGCGCCCAAAGAAGCCGCAGCGCGGTATATTTCCTGAAATCCCCGCGCCATTACAATAGCCTTTGTGTTTGCGCCCAATTTCATGCCGTCGCAAAAACCTGCTCCCAGCGCTACTATATTTTTCAAAGCAGCACCAATTTCCACTCCTATAACATCGTCAGACGGCCTAACCTTAAAGGAGTCAGTGCAAAACGCCTCCGCTACCTCGACGGCGGCAAGATGGCTATCCATAGCCAACACATCTTCCGCATACCCGCCTTTAGCTACTTCACAGGCAATATTTGGACCCATAATTGAACCGAAAGCCGCTCCTTGCGGCGACACAGCTTTCAAAATCTCGGACGGTCTCCTCCAAGAGCCTATTTCGATGCCCTTGCCGGCGTTGACCATAAAGGTCCCTGAAGAAATATAACCGGAAAAACCTTCAGCTGTCCGGCTTAAAAAATGAATCGGAACAACCCAAACCACTATTTCCGCCCCAGCCAAAACAGGCTTTGGATCGGACAGAAAAACCACATTGTCCGGAATTTTCACGCCTGGCAAAAAGACGGCGTTTTCGCGCTTTCCGGCGACGCTGTCCACCACCTCTGTTTCGCGCGCCCATACGCAAACTTCCGGAACGTTTTTTGAAAGTATGACAGACAGCGCGCTTCCCCACGCGCCGGCTCCCACAACGGCAACTTTTTTAAACTTGCTCATAATTTTAAAACGACGCCGCGTCTATGCCGGACGCCTGAAATCCAGACCAATAGGTATACAAAGCGTAAGCCGTAAGCCCTCCCAGCACCGAAATATATAAGAGCGCAAGGAATATTTGAGCTTTCCCGGCGTTGGGATTTTTTATTTTTTTAAAAAACGACATAGGCGCTTGATTATTAAGCCATAGTTATAGAACTTTTTATCAATCGATTGCAAGGCAAACCTCGCGCTCAAGAAAAATACCGTTCTCAAGTTTTTCTTATGCGCTTTAAAACGAAACCCGACATAGACAGGACAAAGTTCATCGGCAACAAGCGCACAAGAGCGGTTTGCGCGGAATTAAGCAATCCTATGACTTTTAAATTTTTTCCTTTCGCCAAAGCCGTATATGCCCCGATAGCCACATCGCAAGGCTTGTGCCCGAATCCGCCGGGAAGCGGAGGCGAATTGAACCCCGCAGCGGCAAAGAAATTACTAGAAGTCGGCCCAGGACATACGCACAAGCACTTGCACCCGCTTCTGTTTAGCTCATAGCCTATAGCCATAGTAAAACTTAAGACATAGGATTTTGTCGCGGCGTACACAGAAAGTTGCGGGCACGCCTGAAACGCCGCGGTGCTTGCTATATTTATAATAGCCCCCCCGCCAGAAGCTATTAACGGATGGAACAATCCGCAAAGACGCGTCAAGGCGCGCACGTTTAAATCTATCATTTGGCAATTTCTGTCAATATCCGGAGCAGGAAATTCGCCGTACGCGCCAAAACCAGAATTATTTATCAATAAAATCTTCGGATTTTTTGAACATTTCTCTTTATTTTTGTCTAAATAAATAAAAGAGCAAACTTCCCTGAAAGCGGAATCCAAAGCGGCGGAATTTGCAAGGTCGCAAGATATATGCAAGAAATCGCTGCGGTTTTCCAATCCGGACGGGACATTGCGCGAAATATTGCATAGTCTTACATGGCAAATATCGTCCAGAACTTCTATAAACCCGCGTCCTATGCCGGACGAACCGCCCGTTATAACAACCGCATCGTAGGAAGAAAGCTCGCGCGCGAGCAATTTTCGCCTGGAAGCGGATATTTTTTGCGAAACATCACCGCGAGGCTTTTTACCCTTGAAAAAATTGCAAAAATAATCTAGCATATTCAATCGCAGGCGAGGATTTCAAATTTTCAAAGTTCTTTCAAACAAATTTGACAAAAATGAACCGGCAGATGCCCAGGCAAACAAATAGGCCGCGGCGGACGCCCTAAACCGAAAGGAAAAAATGAACAACAGCGAAATAATCATATCGGGACAAAACCTGGAACTAACACAAGCCCTAAAAGATAGCGTAACAAATAAAATGCAAAAGTTGTTCGTGCATGACGACCGAATAATACGCTTGAGAATAGAACTCGCGTATAAGCCGAATAAGCACCACCACAATGAATTTTCCGCAAAAGGACACATAGAAATATCCGGGCCCGACATGGTTGTGAGCGTCGAAAGTGACGACATGTATAAATCCATAGACGAATTGATAGTAAAACTTGCCCGCAAAGTCCGCCGCCGCCACAGGCTTGAACGCATAAAAAGGAACAGCCTGCACGAGGTCGACATTCCGGCTACTCTTCCAAAAATAGCTTAAACAAAAAATCATTTAAAGGCGCCGCGAAAAAAACGCGGCGTTTTTTTTATTTTCGGAACATTTTGAAATTTAGGCTCGCGGCGCTTGACTAACGCATTTTTTTTGTCATTATCAAAAGCATGTTTACGGGGGGAATGAAAAAGAGCGTTTTTGCGGGTGCGTGCGCGCTGATGTTCTTTGCCGGCCTTGCGCGCGCAGTCGAAGTAGTGGCGCAAAAAAGCGACACTTTTATATTCGAAACAATGGCGTCCGGGGAATTTTCCAAGTCGGATTTTTTGGCGACAGCCCACGTTAAAGGCGAACAAGCCATAGCCTATCTTCCATTTGAGCTAAAGACTGAAGAGCTTGGAGTGCAACCCGCCTGCGATTCGCTGACAGACTGCTCTTTAACCCTATTTATAAAATCACTTCCGCTTTTGCCTGATTCCAACGCCTCTAATTCTCCGGATATTGCAAAAGAGCAATCCAAGCGCGAAATCAAGTTGGAGGAATCCAAAGACTTGGGCGAATCACTTGATGAGAAAGCCTCCGAAGTAAAAGAATACGCGGCAGAAAAATTGGAGGAGGAATCCAAAAGCAAAATCGTAATAGAAGTATTCGGAATAACAGACAGAGAATCTTTCGAGCCAAATTCCCGCGATTTTAGAGTTTCATGGGACGGTAAAATAGATGCAGTTGCGCCCAAGCACAATACGATGGACAATCAGCTAGAGGAAACCGGTCTGTTTCCTTTGGGAAAAATCGAAATAGACCTTGAGGACGACGAATACGAAAATGGCGACAGGTATGAATTTTCATCTCCGGAGCTGAAAGATTTTCTGCGTTTTGCCATGGGCATAACTTCCGCCCATGGCGAGGCTCCCCCTTTTAGAACCCCGCTTAGAAAAATTGAAAACGCATGCATAGTGTTAAGGCAAAAATCAGGGCCGTCTGGAGTGTTTTTCTTTTCGGCGGATTCAATGGGAGACAATGTTGGCAAAGAGCAAAGCGGAGACGAAGTTGAAAAACATTTCAATAGGCGGCAAAAAACAGACCCTTCCGGGAACGTGGTTGAACGGGACGAATCCGCTGCCGCCCAGGAATCTAAAAGAGCCCTAAAAGAAGGCGCAAAAGAAAGATTTAGGAAATTGGAGAACGCTTCCGTAAAGGCCGGAAAACCGCAGCAAGAGAGCTCGGGCAATAAAGATTATGCCGGTTCTGATGCAAGCCAGAATGCGCCACGCATAAAAACAAACGCGGATGGGGAGAATGCTGCGCCACCCGGATTGCTTCAGAAAAACGATTCCCAAAATTCGTTAGAAGACGGCGAAATAGAATTTATAATAGACGAAAAGCCGGACAGAAGGCCTAGAATCAACTTTGAATTTCGGCGAGAGTCGGGCACTGATAAAATCGAAAATATAGCCCCCGACGACTCTGTCCAAACCGAAAATCTAAAAGGCGGCTGATTGCGCGCATTCCAAACATTCCCGCCATACTTGCGCGCACGCCCTGTTCCCGCGGGTAGAAACAGCGCAAATTAATATGTTTTTTGGAACATACGCGGTTGGCGTATGTCAAAAAGGCTCAATAAAATTTATGCAAGTAGGCATTTTATATGAATACAATTTTACGATATTAAATTTAATTTATGAGCACAAATCTTAGCATAGTTAATGAAAAAGTAAGGGCGGCGTCCGAATGGACAATTCTCTTGAGACAGGAAATATCCAAAGTCATAGTCGGCCAAAAATATTTGGTCGAAAGACTTCTCACCGGCATTCTTGCCAACGGGCACGTACTCCTTGAGGGCGTTCCTGGATTGGCAAAGACTTTGGCCGTAAAAACGATGGCGTCGGCTATGGAGGCAAAATTCAACAGGATTCAATTCACCCCCGACCTCCTTCCTGCGGACATTATCGGAACGCTTATATACAACCAGCAAAAAGGCGAATTCCTCACGCAAAAAGGGCCTATTTTCGCAAATATCATTTTGGCTGACGAAATCAACCGCGCACCAGCAAAAGTCCAAAGCGCTCTGTTGGAAGCCATGCAGGAACGACAGGTCACAATAGGCGGCGAAACCTACCCCTTGCCGGAACCTTTCCTAGTCCTAGCAACTCAAAATCCGATAGACCAAGAAGGAACATATACTTTGCCGGAAGCCCAAGTTGACAGATTCATGCTTAAACTGAAAATAGGCTATCCCGAAAAAAAAGAGGAGCGCCTTATTTTGGATATGATGGCAAAAACCCGCGTTTCCGAGGAAATAAACACTGTCGTCACGCCCGAAAAAGTAATGCAGGCGCGAGAAATAGTGGACGAAATATATATAGACGACAAAATTAAAGACTATATTGTCGATATAGTTTTCGCTACCAGGGAACCTAAAAAATACGGTTTGGAAGGTCTGGAAAACATGATACAGTTTGGCGCAAGCCCCCGCGCTACAATAGCCCTTACCCTTGCGTCAAAAGCACACGCCTTCTTGCAAGGGCGCGGATATGTGGTTCCCCAAGACATAAAAGACATAGCCCTTGATGTTTTGCGCCACCGCATAATAGTGACCTACGAAGCCGAAGCAGAAGGAGTTTCAAGCGAGGATATAGTGGCAAAAGTTCTTAATAAGATCGCTGTTCCATAAGACTAAAAAGAAGCTTTCATGAGCGATAAAATAACAGACATGCTCAAAAAGGTGCGGCAAATTGAAATCCGCACCAATAGGCAGGTTAGCGACGCGCTAGCGGGCGCCTACCACAGCATATTCAAAGGGCGCGGCATGGATTTCGAAGAAGCCCGTGAATACCAGGCTGGCGACGAGATCAGAAGCATAGACTGGAATGTCACCGCGCGCACAGGGAAAGCCCATGTAAAAAAATACCGGGAAGAACGCGAACTTACGATGATGCTTGTGGTGGATCTTTCGGCAAGCGGACAATTTGGAAGTTCAAACCTCTCAAAACGTGAGCTCGCCGCCGAAATTGCAAGCACTTTGGCGTTCTCGGCGGCGCGCAACAACGATAAAGTTGGTCTGGCCCTGTTTACCGAAGAAGTCGAACACATAATTCCACCCCGAAAGGGGCGCCAGCACATTTTGCGCGTCATACGCGACATTCTCTTTTTCGAGCCTAAAAAGCGCGGTACAAACATCGCAGCAGCCCTGGAGAATGTAAACAGGATGTTGAAACGCAAAGCTATTGTGGTTTTAATAAGCGACTTTCTCCAAGGTCCTGACGGTAAACTCCCCAATCCAAAGGAAAAATTCTCAGACGAAGTCTTCAAATCCCTAGACATAACAAACCGCCGACATGATTTGGTGTGCTTCGAGCTTGTCGATGCCAGAGAACTTTCCCTTCCGCGCCTGGGGGTAATAACCCTAGAAGACGGAGAAACCGGAGAAATAGTGGAGCTGGACACAAACAACTCCGCTGTGCGCAAGGCATACGAAAAGACAAACTTCGAGCGGCTAAAAGAATTTAAACGCGCCTTGGCGCGCTCAAATGTCGACCTGCTTGAAGTGTTTACAGACAAGCCATACATCACCGTACTAAGAAAATTTTTCGAAAAACGCGCAAAACGATGAATCGCATAATTTGCCATATTTGCCTATTTTTTGCGTGCGCCTGCGCAATAGCGCAAAGCGCGCCCGTGAAGATACAGCCGAATCCAGGAAATTTGGCTCCGGCGCAAATTCCCCAAACTGCCGGCTTTCCGCAGGCTCCGCTTCAGCAAGGCGCTTCGCCGGAAGACCTAAAAGCGGCGCAAGAGGCGCAAAAACTGGCCGAACAAGAAGCTGCAGCAAAAAAAGCGGAAGAAAATATAAAGAAATACTCTTCCCTATTTCCGCCCACAGAAGGCGCTACAGGAAAAATAGGCGCGGGATTCTGGGAATCGTACTGGGGGTACGCGGCGGCCGCGGCGGCACTTCTGGCTATTATAGCCTGCATCGCATTCAGGCCGAAGAAAAAGCCGGAAGCCACTCCGTTTGAAAAGGCGTCCGCCAAACTCGGCGAAGCCGAAAAGATATATGCCGCAAGCGGCGCAAAAGCCTACGCTCAGGAAGTGTCCCAAGCCGTAAGAGACTATATCGAGGCCGTGCACAATCTACCCGCCCCAGAGCGCACAACCGAAGAATTCCTGCAGATAGCCGCATCTGCGCCGCAACTCGACGAAAAAGAGCGCGGCATACTCGAAAACATGCTGAAACTCGCAGACATCGCAAAATTCGCCCAACATTCATTCCGCGGCGAAGAAAAATCCAAGCTCTTATCCGACGCCCGCGATTTTATATTCTACGACAACGAAAGAATCTCACAAAAACAAAAATCTGAAAAGGCGGAATCCTCCGCGCCGGAAAAATCCATTAAAGGCACTGCAAATCCTGCGGAAGGCTCCGGACAAGACGAACCGACACAAGAGAAATGAATTTTGACTTTGCAAATCCCGAATTTCTGTGGGGGCTACTATTATTGCCGCTTTTGGCGCTTCTCCGAGGCGCGGCCGGCAAGAGCGGTTCCCTTATATTTTCAAGCGTTGCCATCGCCAAAGAGGCGTCGCGCAAAAATAAGGCGCGCGCTGGAATGCTGCGCTTTATCCTAACTATTATTTCCCTTGCGCTTCTCATAATAGCATTTGCCCGCCCGCGCATCGGAATGGGATACAGCGAACGCGAGGAAAGCGGCATAGACATAGTCCTAGCTGTCGACACATCAGGCTCAATGGCAGCCCTCGATTTTACATCGGACGCCGACGCCCCCATAACGCGCCTAGACGCCGTAAAAAAGGTAATAGAGGACTTTATAAAAAAGCGCCCGAACGACAGAATCGGAATGGTTGCGTTTGCTGTCAACCCGTTTCTAGTTTCCCCAATGACGCTGAACCACGACTGGCTTCTGCAAAACTTGGAAAGGCTGGATATAGGCGTGATAGACCCCAACCGCACTGCAATAGGATCGGCTATCGGCATGAGCGTGAACCGCCTGAGAGACCTTAAAAATGCGAAATCAAGAGTCATAATTCTGCTGACCGACGGGGAAAACAACGCCGGAAAAATATCGCCCATAGCCGCAGCCGAAGCCGCGGCAAGCTACAACGCCAAAGTCTATACAATCGCCGCCGGGCGAAGCGGAATAGTCCCCGCAGCGCGTCTCGACCAAAACCAAAATGTAATCCGCAACCGCGCTGGAAATCCGGTTTACGGCGGCGACATGCAAAGCAATGTGGACGAAGAAACCCTAAAAAAGATTTCCGAAATAACCGGCGCAAAATTCTATAGGGCAAAAAATCTAAAACAATTGGAACAAATTTACGACGACATCGATGCGCTCGAAAAGACAAAAGTAAAACTTCGCAACTTTACATCATACCGCGAACTTTTCCAATGGTTTGCCGGAGCCGCACTCGCGGTCATCGCCATCAAACTGATTCTTATCAACACAAGACTTAGGACGCTACCATAATGACTTTTCATTCTCCAATTTGGCTTTACGCAGGACTTGTTGCGGCCGCGGCTATGCTTGCCCTCTATTATTGGTCGGCACGCCGCCAACGCAAACTGTTGTCCGATTTCGCATCAGAACGGCTTCTTCCGGAACTGGCGAGAACGGTCAGCAAAACAAAGATCCTTTTAAAGAAGGCTCTCACAATCTTCGGAGTGCTCGCCGTTTTTGCCGCTCTGGCCCGCCCCCAATGGGGATACCGTTGGGAGGAAACTAAAACGCGCGGGATAGACATAATTTTTGCCATAGACACCTCCAATAGCATGCTTGCCGAAGACGTAAAGCCAAACCGCCTTGAAAGGGCAAAATTGGCGGTTCTGGACTTGGTCAACATTTTGGAGGGAGACAGGATAGGAATTGTGGCCTTCAGCGGGCAAGCCTTCCTGCAATGCCCCCTAACACTGGACTACGACGCCTTTAGAATGTCGCTTGAAGCGTTGGATACTGACGTTATTCAACGCGGAGGCACTAATATCGCAGCAGCCATAGACGAATCGGAAGTCGCCTTTTCAGACACCTCAAACCATAAGATTATAGTTCTCATAAGCGACGGCGAAGAATTGGAGTCGTCTGCCATGGACAAAGCCAAGCAGGCAAAAGAACGAGGAGTAACAATTTATACCCTAGGCGTCGGGAACGCAAAAGGCGAATTTATACCCGTGCGCGACGAAAACGGAAGGCTCACCAACTTGAAAGACGAAAACGGAAATCTCGTAAAAAGCCGCCTAAACGAGGAAGTCCTAACCAAAATAGCCGAAGAAACAGGCGGCTTCTACGAGCCGCTCTCCGCCACCGGCATGGATACAATTTACACTGAAGGCTTGAAAAAAATTCCCCAACAGGAATTGTCTTCAAGAATGAAGCAGTTTGCAATAGAGCGATTCCAAATTCCGATTGCAATCGCAATAATTCTCATCGCATTGGAATCGCTAATAGGGACGCGCAAATTTTTTACCCGCGGGCGCGGCGCCCTTCCCCTTCTGCTGTTGGCGGCAATACCCGCGCTTTCGCCCTGCGAGACGAGAGCAGATACCGCCCAACAACAGCCGCAAGCGCGCGAGTTATTTAATGCCGCACTCGACGAATACGCAAATAAGGAATATATTAAATCAAAAGAACTTTTTCAGGCAGCTATGAAAGCCGAAGAATCGGATTTCGGACTGCACTCAAAAGCTTTTTATAATATGGGCAACGCCGACTACGAAATAGCGCGGCAAAAACTCGCCAACGTGTCCTCTCCCGAAGAAATATCCCAAAAAGCTGCGCAGCTTTCCGCAGGCGCAGACCAAATGATTGCAGCTGGAAGCCAGCTTGTGCAGCGGGGACAACCGCTTCTTAAACAGGAGGAGCAACTGCTTAAATCGGCAAAGACAGAAGAAGAAAAAAAACAGGCTATGCAAAATAGCCCCCTAAAAGCCGACCAACAGTTGCAGCAGCAATTAAAACAGGCTATTTCACAATGCGAATCCATTGAAAAAGAAGTCGAAAACATAAAAAAAGAATTTTCTTCCGCCCAAACGGCATGGCAGGATGTCCAATCATCAGCAAAGGACGCCATAAACAATTTCAACAGCTCACTTCAGCTGGACAGAGAATTTGAGCCTGCGCAAAAGAACTTAAGCTCCGCAAAAACCGCAAGTTCAAACCTTGAAAAAGAAATACAGAAAACCGGGCGGGCAATAGAGGCAATGTCCTCAAACGCCCAAAAACTGAAAGAAAAAAGCCTTGCTGAATTAAAAGAAGAACTAAAGAAACTTGTCCGCGACGACAACAACCAAAATCAAGACCAACAGAACCAGGATAATCAACAAAATCAACAAAACCAGCAGAATAACCAAAACCAAAATAGTCAGCAAAACCAGCAAGACCAAAATCAGCAACAAAATAAAGACAACCAACAGAACCAGAATAACCAACAGAACCAGAATAACAGCCAAGAGCAACAGCAAGACCAACAAAAACAGGATAAAGATAATAAACAAGATAAAGGCGATAAACAAGATAAAGGCGATAAACAAGATAAAGGCGATAAAAGCGAGCAGCCTCAAAATCAAGACCGCCAAGATTCTCAAAAAGACAAAAATAATGGCGGGCAAGATAAAAACGAACAGAATCAAGACCAAGCCAAGGATGAACAAGCCATAGACAATAAAAAGAACGAGCAATCCGAGAAACAGCCTCAAGAAGAAGGGAAAGAAAAACAACAGAAGCCCAACGCCGAAAATTCGGAAAAAGAACAAACCGGACGCGAAGACAAAGCGCCTTCCGCCGGCTCCGAAGAACAAGCCGCAAGCCCCGAAGAAAAGCAGGAACAAGCCGCTCCGGCTTCCCCCGCAGAGAAGCAAGCCGATGAAACCTCGGCCGAAAATTATCGCAAGGAAATCGGAGCCATGACAAGGGGCGAGGCAAGACAACTGTTGGACTCGATGAAAGATTCTGAAAAAAGCCTGCCTCTGCGCGGTTTCGGAGAACAAAAAGACAGATTTGAAAAATCATATAAAGATTGGTAATGAAAAAACTATACGCATCATTTCTTACAGCATTCGCAACGGTTTCCCTATTGGGACAATCCGTAGAAACATCTGGATTTGACCCCAAAGAAATCCGGCCCGATTCGACTTCAACTTACACTGTCGTATTAAAAGATATCAACGGCAATATTTCCGCCGAAGATATCCCGATGCCGGACGGATTGCAAATAATAGGACAGAGCCGTTCGCAGAGCTTTTCAATGGGAACTTCAGGGACCTCCAGTTCCACATCGCTGCAATATACCGTTCGCCCCCTTAAGGAGGGAATTTTCACTGTTCCAGAATGGAGCGTGGAATATAAGGGCAAAACTTACACTATTGCCGCAGCAACTTTGAAAGTTGACGAGTCTGCGCCGGCGCAACAGCAGGCTCAACAGGCGCGCGACCCATTCGGAATGAGAAGCATGTTCGGGCTTCCGTCCGGCATCCGATCTCAATCTCAAGCCCGCCAACAAACCCAAACTTTTGACGATTCTCTGAGAAACAGCGCGAATCTTGAAATAAAACTTCCGCGGGAAGAAATTTACGTTGGAGAATCTGTGCCATGCGAACTTATATTTTCTTTCGACAAGTCTATATTGCGCAACGGATTCAGGCTTGCACAATTAATACCGGACATAAAAAAAGCCGACGCATTCGACTGCCCCGCCTTCACCACTGATCCAACTGTCGATGAAAAATCCGACCCTGAAAAAGTCTTCATAATTTACCACACTATTGTAACACCGTTAAAAGTAGGATCTTACGACTTGGATTTCTCGGCAAAAGGCGTATTCAACCGCGATATCGACATTGACGACCTTATGGGAATGTCTTTGATAGACAGGATGATGTCTATGGGCGGAGGCAGGCAGATTCCATTTGAAATACAAATGCCGGCAAAAAAAATAAACGTATTAGAACTGCCAACCCAAGGCAAACCGGAAAATTTCACTGGAGCGATAGGAAAATTTTCGCTTGAAGACGTAATGGTGGATCCCGACGCTCTGTCGGTTGGAGACCCGTCTATAATTACGGCGAAGTTGGTAGGAATGGGAAACTTCGGCAGGATAAGCGCCCCAGAGCTCGATACCGGCGGCAATTGGAAAAATTACAAGCCCAAAACTTCTTTTGCCGACGAGAGCAACGGACAGGGATACATAGGAATCAAGACTTTCGAATACACTGTGGTTCCGACAAAGCCAGACTTAAAGTTCGCGCCGAAAATTCTATTCAACTATTTCGACCCTGTGTCAAAGAAGTATGTAGAATTGCCATCCAAAGAAATTCCTGTAAGCGTGGCTCCAACCGGGCGTTCCAACAGGGCTGTGCAAAAAGCCCAGGACAATAAAAAAGCAGAACCTGAATTTGCCCAAAATTTGGATAAGAACAGCCAAACCCGCGAAGTTGATCTCTTAAAATCCCCATTATTTTGGATATTGCAAGCAGCTATATTAGCCGCATTGATTGCATTCATTGCAGCTAGGCGCCGCAAGCTAATGCTGGAAAGCAACCCGGCGTACGCAAAAAAACTGGCGTACAGAAAGCAATGCGCATACTACCTCGCAAAGGCCCGCGACGACGCCAACAGAAACGACGCCAAAGCCTTCTTTGTGGACGCGCGCAACGCTTTGCAATACTCTCTCACTGCCGCCGACTCTGATAGGGAAAGTTCTTCGCTAATATTGCGCGAAGCCCGCGAAATTATGCAATCCCGCAACTTTGGCCAGGATGACATAGATTCCATAAACGTATTCTTCGACGGCGCGGATGCAATAACATTCGGCGGACTCGACGTTTCGAAAATGGATTTGAAAGAACTGGACAAATCATTGAATAAAACATGCAAACTATTAGAAAAATGATATTTCCATTTAAGATGTTTTTGGCAATCGCGGCGGCGGCGGTTTTCTGCGTCGAATCGATTGCGCAAACAGCAGATGAATTCTTTATGCTCGGAAACAATGCATATAAAAACGGGGACTACGCCCGCGCTTGCGAAAACTATGAAAACGCCGCAAAAGCCGCGCAGCCTACAGCCGAGCTTTATTACAATTTAGCCAATACCAACGCCAAACTTGGAAACAAAGGCGCCGCCCTGTTAAATTACTACCGCGCAATTTACCAAAATCCGCGCATGCCCGAAGCTCACGCAAACCTCGAAATGTTTGCAAAAGACACCGCAACGGACTTGCCGCAAAAATCGAAAGTATATGAAATACTCTCCGAACTATCCGAATATGAATGGACTGTCGTCTGTTTTATGTCTTTCTGGCTCACTATATTGCTGATTTTTGTACCGCCATTGTATTCTTTCAACAATATGGCAACGGTTTTTCTGTCCGCAGTCTCCGGAGCAATATTTGTAATATCCGTAATAGCGGTAGTCAACTGGCGCGACTTCGGGCAAACAGCAGTGTCAATAAAAGAGGATGTGGCGCTGAGACTCTCTCCAACCGACACAGCACCGGTATCTTCAATTGTCGGAGAGGGAGAAACCGCTTCAATAGAAAAAACGCACGGAAACTTCCTCTATGTAAAGACAAAAAACGGCAAGCAAGGATGGACATCAAAAAGAGAATTTGTGCCAATAGCCGAATAAAAAATTTACCGCGCACAAGGCGCCCCATATTGGAGGCGCTTTTTTTATTGTTGCAAACTAGTAAATTTTTCTTTTAAAATCTGGTCGCATGAGGTTTAATTGCAACAATAAAATCGCATAAGCCATGAACAAAAAAATTATAATATTATTAATAATAGCAATTGTATGGGGAGCGGGATATTTTTGGGCGTCGTCATACTCAAATATTCCTGAAGGTTCGCCGGCAAAAAAAGCCGCTTACGCTTTAAATGAAGCTGGATGCGTCATGTGCCACTCAAAAGACGCCAAGCCTCCGTTTTACGGATACATACCGCTTGTCGGATCCCTTATTAAAAACGATATGGCTCTGGGATTGCGCAATTTTGACATAGCCCCAACAATGAACGCAATTGAGCAAGGTTTGCCGGCAAACGAGTCAGCCCTCGCAAAAATTGAGTATGTTGTGGACGAAAATACAATGCCTCCTCTCAGATTTAAACTAGTCCACTGGTTCTCAAATATAAATTCCCAAGAACGCGCCGCCATTGCCGATTGGATTTCGGTAGAGCGCAAACAGCTGAACGCAAAATCGGGAATAGCGGAGGAATTTGCCAATGAACCTGTATGGCCGATACCCGAAGCCTTGAATGTTGACAAGCGCAAAGCTGAACTGGGCGAAATTCTGTACCACCATACGGCGCTTTCAGGCGACAATACCGTCTCGTGCGCCACTTGCCATCCTCTCGAAGGCGCGGGAGTCGACGCCCTCCAAACATCCACAGGAATACGCGAACAGAAAGGAGACATAAATGCGCCGACAGTTTACAATGCCGCATTTAATTTCAAACAGTTCTGGGACGGACGCGCAAATTCTCTGGAAGAACAAGCCGGAGGCCCACCCATGAATCCGGTTGAAATGGACGGAGGATCATGGTCGGCAGTCGCGGAAAGGCTCTCAAAAGATTCAGACTTTGAAAAAGAATTTAAAAAGGTTTATCCTGACGGGTTTAATGAAAAAAATATCACAGACGCCATTGCAGCATTTGAACGCACTCTTATTACACCCAACAGCCCGTTTGACAGGTATCTAAAAGGCGACAAAAACGCCATAACAAAAGAGCAAATAAGAGGATACGAGCTGTTCAAACAATACAATTGCACGCTTTGCCATTCCGGACAGAACTTTGGAGGGCAGTCTTTTGAATATATGGGATTGGCGCGAGACTACTTTAACGACCGCGGCGATGTCGGTAAAATAAACGATACAGGACTTGCCGCCAACACCAAAGACGAGCGCGATTTCCGCAAGTTTAAGACCCCCACCCTGCGAAATGTCGCCCTCACAGCTCCCTACTTCCATGACGGTTCCTCCAAGACACTAAAACACGCGGTAGAAGTTATGGCCAAATACCAAAGAGACAAAGAACTTGACGACGACGAAATATCTGCAATTGTAAAATTCTTGGAATCTCTGACCGGAGAACTAAACGGGAAACCGCTTCAAAAAAAATAACCCCGTAAAGCAATAAGCGCAAAAGAAGTCCGCAAGAAATTTCGGACTTTTTTTGCATAACTTAACAATCGCAATGTTAGACAATATACACCGCACTTCTTACAAAGTGCGCATATCAGACGCTGACCAAAACGGCACGCTAAAATGCAACGCTCTTCTGCAAATGCTTCAAGAGGCTGCTACCGAGCACGCAACGATTTTAGGAGTAGATTTTAAAGCGCTAAAACCGTTAAATCTCGGTTGGGCGGTATCAAAGTTCGTAATCGACGTGAAAAGGCTTCCGCAATGGGGCGAGCGTATAAACGTGACAACATGGGCTTCGGACAAAGAAAGAGTGGCTACATATAGGGAATTCGTCGTCACGGATTCATCGGGAACTGAGCTTGTTTCAGCGCGTTCGCAATGGGTGCTTTTCGACACCCGCGAGCGCAAAATAGCTAAAATGGAAAAGATACAAGACTGGTCTCGACTCGAAAATAAATACGCCAATGCATCAAATTTCGAACCCTTAAAACAACCTAAAACAACCACGTCTTCGGCAATATGCGCCGCAAGAAACGACGATATAGACTTAAACATGCACGTCAATAATGCCGTCTATCTCATATGGGCGGCGGAGTCGCTCCCTCAAAATTTTACATCCGTTCCCAAACAAATAAGGATAAATTTTCTTGAAGAGGTTATGCCGCACACAAACGTCGAAGTTTTATGCCATATCGACGGGAAAAATTCCTATCATACCCTAATCAATATGAACACGAACAGAGAATGCGCGCGCATAAACATATTCTGGCAATAAGGCTCCGCGCCTGATTTGTCTTGATAATATGCATGCGTTAGTGTTGGATTGAAATATATGAGTTTGTATCAATCAACATATCTGTTCGCGGCCATTCTGCTTGCAGTCGGATTGCCGTTTGCGTTTGCGGCTGAATTTATGAAAAAACACGCCTTCGCATTCTTGCGCAGCACAAAGGCGGCGGTTATCGTTTTCGGGGGGTCGGGGCTTTGGTTTCTCTACCTATTATCGCAATTGGGCGAAGCTGACTTCGGAAATATCAAGGGAATTCTAATAGCGGTTTTTGGAATAGCGGGAATACTGGCTTTTTTCTATTTGGACGACTTTCTTTCCGTAAGGGGACTCGCCGTCCTGGGCCTTCTTTTGGCCAGAGAATTTCTGGACTCGGCATTTATGCAGGACCCTGCCTCCAGATTGGTTCTAGTGACATTTTCTTATGCGGTTGTACTAGCATCTCTTTACCTCGGAGCCATTCCATACAGGCTTAGAGACTTTTTCACGTATCTTTACGAACACCCGAGCCGGGCAAAAATATTTGGAATAATCCTATGCATTTGCTCCGCGGCACTGATAGTGTCGTCAATTTTCTACTAATATATGAAGAAAAGCGTATTGTTAATAATAAGCGGCCCGGCAGGCAGCGGAAAAAATACTGTCGCTGAACGCTTGATGTCGGAATTTCCGGGAGTAAAACGCGTAGTGACGTCGACATCCCGCCCGCCCCGCGGGCGCGAATTGGACGGAATAGACTACAATTTTCTCTCTACTGAAGAATTTGCTAGAAATATAGAGCTTGGAAATTTTTACGAATACGCAAAAGTTCACGACCGCTACTACGGGACGCCGAAAAAGTCTATAACCGACGCATTTGCAAAGGGCGGAGACTTGGTTTTAATAATCGATGTCCAAGGCGCAAAAACTTGGAAAAAAATCGCCGAAGAAAACCCTGAACTGTCCGAAAATCTCATTACCGTATTCATAGCCCCCCCATCAATTGAAGAATTGCGCTCCCGGCTTCGCGGCAGGGGGACGGAAAGCGAAGATGAGATAGAAAGGCGCATGAAAACAGCAGAAAATGAATTGCAGCAAGCCGATTCTTTCGACTTTTTAATAAATTCAAAATCGCGCGATGAAGATTACGCAGCCTTGAGAAAAATATATCTGGACGCAAAAAATTCCTGACTTTCCCCGGCAAGCTTTGCAATATGCCGCAGATGTTCTTCAACGCAAGATTTCAATAAAAAAGGGCGGATTTTTGTCCGCCCTTTAAAAATTTCCTGCAGATTGCGACTATAGTAGAACTTTCTTTTTGTCCAAAGCGTACTGGTATCGCTGGCTGACGCGCTTCCAATTTATTATGTTCCAAATGCACTCAGCGTATTCTGGGCGCCTGTTTTGATACTTCAAGTAATAGGCATGTTCCCATACGTCTATTGTGAGAATCGGTATCATTTTGCACGCGCCGGCAACATCGCCCATTATTGGGGAATCCTGGTTGGGGGTGGAACAAATTTTCAGTTTCCCGTCGGCTGAAACCCCAAGCCACGCCCATCCGCTCCCAAACCTTCCAACGGCTGCGGCGTTCATCTGTTTTTTGAATTCGTCAAAAGATCCAAACGATTCCTTTATTGCCGACATAAGTTCAGGAGACGGCTCGCTCTTTTCCGGAGAAAGCCCGCGCCAATAAAACGTATGGTTCCAAACTCCGCCACCATTGTTGCGAACGGCTGTTCTTATAGATTCAGGAACGGCGTCAAGATTGGATATAAGCGCCTCGACAGAGCCGTCGAATTTGAAATTTGGCTCCGCTTCCATCGCCTTATTTAAATTGGCTACATATGCGGCCTGGTGTTTCCCGTGGTGTATCGCCACAGTCTCTGCGTCTATCCAAGGTTCCAGCGCGTCTACCGGATATTCCAATTCAGTCAAGGTATATTTCATTTTTCCGTCTTCTATTTTTTGTTTGTTCGCTCCGCAACACGTTAGTTTTAAACCAAATAAAAGCAACGTTAAAACGGCGCAGACAGCTATAATTTTTTTACTCATATTTTTTTATCGTTCTTTTAAAGGCCAAATTAACTCAAAAAATTTTTCTTGAAAGGAAAAAAGATAACGCTAACATTTTTACAATTCACAGTCAATTTTAGCCAAATAGGAGGAATTAATGAAGCAAACAAGAAGAGATTTTATAAAAAATGCGGCGCTTTCCGCTGCGGGATTCACAATATTGCCCGCATGGGCGGCCGGTTCGGGCAAGCCGCCGAGTTCCAAGCTGAACGTCGCATTCATAGGCGTCGGCGGGCGCGGAGAATGGGCGTGCCAAGACTTATGCACCTTTGAAAAAGTCAATCCCGTGTGCTTTGTGGATGTGGACGACAAAAATGCTGCGAATACATACAAGAAATTTCCGAATGTCCCCCATATGCGCGACTACCGCCAAATGTTCGACAAATACGGCAAAGATATAGACGCGGTTGTAATATCTACACCAGACCACGCGCACTTCCCCATTGCAGCATGGGCAATGTTAAACGGCAAGCACGTATATGTTGAAAAACCGATGACGCGCACTATATGGGAGTCTAGAGAGCTTGCAAAAATCGCAAAAAAAACTGGCGTCGTGACACAATTGGGAAACCAGGGGCATACTATCGGCCCGTGGAGAAACGTCCGGGAATGGTACAAGAACGGCATCATAGGCGAAGTGAAAGAAATGCATATATGGACAGACAGGCCCGTATGGAGGCAGGGACCGAAATTTCCGCGCCCAGACGGTTCTGAGAAGGTCCCCCCGACACTAGACTTTAAGCTCTGGCTAAACGTAGCGCCCGACACAAAATACTCAAGCAACATCGTGCCTTTCCATTGGCGCGGACTTCGCGACTACGGAACGGGCGCAATGGGAGACCACGCTTGCCATGTTTTCGACTGGGTTTACTCGCCGCTTGAACTCGGCATGCCGGTAAAGATAAAAGGCACATCAGATCCTTTCGACGACTTCTCATGGCCATTGCATTCCCGCACAGAGTTCGAATTTGCCCCCAAAGGTTCGCGCCCGGCGGTAAAAATGTATTGGTACGACACCTCGCTAAGGCCAAAGGACATCCCAAGGGTTCCCCAGGAAGTAGTAGACACCACTCCAAACGGCGCCGTGATTGTCGGCACAAAAGAGACTGTTATGTGTTTCGACCAATTCGGAGCGCGCACAATAATATCACCAAGGGACAGAATGATAGAGCTAAAGAAATCAAACGCCCTACCCCCAGATGTGCCGACGGAAAAATCCCACCACCGCAATTGGGTTGAAGCGTGCCTTGCAGGGAAAAAGGCAAATTCTGACATCGTCGATTACGCGGCGGACCTGAACGAATTCGTTCTCCTGGGATGCATTCCAATACACTTCCCTGGCGAGGAGCTCGTTTACGACCATTCTACGCGCCTATTTACGAACAAAGAGGCAAACAAGTTCTTCAATAGCCATTACGAATACAAGCAGGAATTTTTGCCTTACAAAATATAAATAATGCTTTTCCACCAAGGCCGCGGAAGAATCCGCGGCCTTTTCATTTTGCGGAGAAATTTTCTGTGGCGCGCCAATAAAAATTTTAAGGCTTGCTGCGCATTTGCGCCTGCTTTCCGGCTCATTGGCTGTTTTTATTCCATTTTCCCCTAAGAAACAAAAATTTCCCGCCGCGAAGAACAAATGTCATCCAATCAAACAGCCTATCATTGCCGCTGCAAACGCTATAAAATGTTCTTGCGTCCGCGCGAAATTTATGGAAAATTTCATCCTTATTGTTTCAAGGACGAATCTGATTAAATGGACCAATTAGCCAACATAAGAAATTTCTGCATTATCGCCCATGTAGACCACGGCAAGACGACTCTCTCCGACCGCCTATTGGAGGAGACGAATACTATCCAGAAACGAGACATGCAAGACCAGCTTCTGGATTCAATGGATTTGGAGAGGGAACGCGGAATTACAATCAAATGCCATCCCGTGTCTATGCGCTATAAATACGACGGGCAAGACTATCTTTTAAATTTAATCGACACTCCCGGACATGTTGACTTCTCATACGAGGTTTCTCGCTCTCTGGCTGCATGCGAAGGCGCTATATTGCTAATAGACGCAGCCCAAGGCGTGGAGGCGCAAACGGTTGCAAACGCGCATCTTGCCGTGGCGCAAGGTTTGGAAATAATTCCGGTAATAAATAAAATCGATCTTCCGAGCGCGCAGCCCGACCTCTGCAAGAAGCAAGTAGAAGACATTTTGGCAATTCCGGCCGACGACGCAATTTTAGCAAGCGGGAAAAGCGGCATCGGCATCAAAGAAATCCTTGAGGCCGTCATAAAAAAAGTTCCAGCTCCAAAGCTGGCGGACTATCCCGCAACGCGCGCCCTGATTTTTGACTGCCTTTTCGACTCGTTTAAGGGCGTAATATGCTTTGTGAGGGTGTTTTCTGGAAGCCTAAAACCGGGCGACGAGATACTGATGATGGGCAAGAACCGAAAAACCACAATCAAAGAAGTAGGCCATTTCGCCCCCACAATGAAAGTTTCAGACTCGATAGAAACGGGATGTACCGGATATGTTGTCGCGAACATAAAAGACGCGTCTGAAATACGCATAGGCGACACAATAACAATGGCTGAAAAGCCCGCCGGAGAAATGCTGCATGGATACAAAGAAGTCAAACCTATGGTATTTTCCGGCATATATCCGGTAGACACGTCTGAATATGAAAAACTAAAGGTGTCGATAGCCAAGCTTCAACTTAACGACTCCGCGCTGATTTTTCAGCCGGAATCTTCGGTGGCGCTAGGTTTCGGGTTTAGGTGCGGATTCTTGGGACTGCTTCATATGGAAATAGTCCAAGAACGCTTGCGCCGCGAGTACGACTTGGACATTATTTCAACATACCCAAGCGTAGTTTACAAACTGGAGTTGAATGACGGCCAACAAATCGAAATCGACAATCCCTGCCGGCTTCCCGACGCAACGATGATAAAAAGCATTTACGAGCCTATGATAAGGGCGAATATTCTCATCCCCACCGATTCAATAGGCGATATGCTCGCTCTCGTCGCAGAAAAACGCGGGTATTGCGAAAAGACAGAAACTATCGACGACACCCGCGTGATGCTGGTGTGCATCCTGCCTCTCAACGAAATCCTTATAGACTTCAACGACAGGCTAAAAAGCATAACCCGCGGTTATGGAAGTCTCGACTATGAGATGAACGGCTACCAACAATCCAAACTTGTCCGCCTGGACATATTGATAAATTCAGAACAAATCGACGCTTTTTCATCAATCGTGCATGTAGACAGGGCGGAAAGCAAAGGAAGGGCCCTGTGCGAAAAACTAAAGGAAATTCTGCCAAGGCAAATGTTTAAAGTAGCCATACAAGCGGCAATCGGCGGAAAAATCATAGCGCGTGAAACAATAAGCTCTTTTAGAAAAGACGTGACGGCAAAATGCTATGGAGGGGATATAACGCGCAAAAAGAAACTTCTCGAAAAGCAAAAAGAAGGCAAAAAACGAATGAAGCAAATCGGGAAAGTGTCGATTCCCCAAGAAGCGTTTGTAAACGTCTTAAAATCCAACACCTAAATTTTATGTTTTTTTTCGGAAATAAAAAGAAAAAGAGCGCCAAAGACTTGGTGTCAATGGCATACAAAGTTTACAATTACCGCTGCGACACAATGGGCGATGACGCCCAAGTAATGCGCAAAATGATTGAAGAACTGGACGATTTGATTCTTGACGCCAAACTAGACACTCCCGAATACGAATCATTGGCAAAACGGCTGGAAACAATGATGCTAAAGCATGGCGGAAAAATTTATCCGCTTACATCTTGGGCTGACAATGTGGATATGATAATCGTTGCGGGAATCCTTGCAATAGGAGTCAGGAGCTTTTTCCTGCAGCCGTTCAAAATTCCAACAAACTCAATGTATCCGTCCTTTTACGGAATGACCGCCGAAGTTTACCCCGATGCCTCCCAGGCTCCAAAACTTCCTGAAAGGGCTATGCGCTTTTTGCTTAAGGGAGCGTCAAACTACTCCCTTTACGCGCCAGAATCCGGGGAATTAACGCTTGAGATAAATCCGCCAAACTCCGTTGCCGCACGCAACGGGCTGGCAAAATTCGACATGAAAGCGGTAAAGGAATATTTTGTATGGCCCACTTACCAGCGCAACTATAAATTTTGCGTAGGAAATTCGGAAGTCGACTTAAATCTTCCCGCCGATTTCAGCCTGGATTCAATTTTAGCGAAAGCATTCAACGGCGACCCTAAAAACGACCTTTCCGAATTCCTGCGCAAACTCTCCAACGAAGACAGAATTGTTGCAAAAAACGGAAAATTGCTGATAAAACTCGGCAATGTAAAAAAAGGCGAACAGTTTTTAAACTTCGATATTTTAAGCGGAGACATGCTCTTTGTCGATAGATTTACCTATAATTTCAAAAGGCCGAAAATAGGGGACGCTATCGTTTTTAGAACAAAATTTTGCGACGGCATGACGCGCATGAACAACGGAGTCCCGGATGACAAATATTATATAAAAAGGCTTGTCGGACAGGGAGGCGATACTTTGAAAGTAGAAGGCTCAACTCTAATGAGAAATGGCAAGCCCATAGAAGGATCTGTAGCCTTTAAGGCAAACTCGGAACGTTTGGGCGACTACTGCGGCTACCGCGCGGAAGGAGCTTTGAAAGACGGACAAACCGTCAAAATAGACCCAAAGAACTATTACGCAATGGGGGATAATTCAGCAAACAGCCTGGATAGCCGCTATTGGGGATTGGTCCCGCAAGAAGCGCTTGTCGGAAAGTCACTAATAATATTTTATCCTTTCACCGATAGATGGGGCGCCTCCAAGTAAAAAGCTTGGCAAACCGTCAAAAGAATATTTTATCCCGAAAACAGCAAAAATTTATGTTAAAAATAGCACATAGCCTGTCTTTGGCGCTCGGATTTATAGCCGCGTGCGCATGCGGCCTATGCGGGATAGAGCGTTCAAATACAGCCGACGCAAATGGGGAATCGTCGCCAGCGGGCATAATAAAAAACACTCTGCGCTCCACAAAAATTAAAAATTCCTCCGAAAACTCCAAGCGCATTTCCTCGCCTGAAAACGGATTCGAATTCCTATATTCCCAATGCGAATACTACGCTGCGATACAAAATTTATGCGCTATATGCGTCCAATCTTTCCCAAAAGTTATCGGGAAGATAAATGCCGCATATAATGTAAAATACCTCTCGAAATTCCATCGAGACCCGTCAAACCCGATTAGGGCTCCGTCGTTGAAAGCATAACCGCGCAAATAAGAATTTCCTGCGGATAAAGTCCGCACAACGCGCCGGAAACCATACTTTATATAAAATCCGACCCCTCCGCATCAAACGCGCAAGAGCGCATAAACCAGAAATTTAAAAATTTAAGATAAAATGATAGCAAAAATATTAAAATTGTTCGCTGGCAGCCATTATAAGAAATTCTATAAAAAGGCGCGCCCGATAGTCCAAAAAATTAACGAGCTTGAAAAGCAATATCAATCGCTCTCCGACGAGCAGCTCAAGGCAAAAACTCTAGAGTTTAAAAAGCGCTACGCTGACGGTGAATCTCTGGACTCCATCCTGCCGGAAGCTTTTGCCACAGTAAAGAACGCCGCGCGCAGGCTATGCGGGAAAAAAATAACCGTTTGCGGGCACGAAATCGAATGGCAAATGGTTCATTACGATGTCCAGTTAATAGGCGGCATGGCACTCCATAAAAACATGATTGCAGAAATGGCGACTGGCGAAGGCAAAACTCTGGTAGCAACCCTGCCCCTTTACCTAAATGCCATTACCGGCAAAGGCTGCCATCTTGTGACAGTAAACGAGTATCTTGCCAAAAGAGACTCTGAGTGGATGGGATACCTATATAATTTTTTGGGATTGAGCGTATCTTGGATCTACAATATGCAAGATATGGAAGAAAAGGCCAAAGCCTATCAAGCCGACATAACTTACGGGACTGCCAGCGAATTCGGGTTTGACTACCTTCGCGATAACGGAATGGCAAGCAGCGTCCAAACACAAGTACAGCGCGGGCATTATTTCTGCATAGTTGACGAAGTTGACTCTATCCTAATCGACGAAGCCAGAACGCCGCTAATCATATCCGGCCCCGTGCAGGACGACCGCGAGCCCCCATACAACAAGCTAAAACCCCTTATAGAAAAGGTTGTGCGCCTCCAAACGCATTTGTGCAACAAGCTTATAGGAGAAGTTCAAGCGGCGTTTAAGGAAAATCCGGACGTTGACGAGGCGACGGTCATAAAGATGTGGCAGGTAAAACTCGGAGCTCCGAAGAACAGAATATTAATGCAGCTAATGGAGGACGGCGCCCTGCGCAAAAAGCTCGACAAACTCGACGCCGAAATGGCGGCGGATTTCCGTAAAAACGAACGCTTTAAGTTTAAAGAGGAACTCTATTATGTGATAGACGAAAAACAGCACACTAGCGACCTGACAGAACTGGGGCGCAATGCCATCCATCCTGAAAATCCGGACGCTTTCGTCCTTCCCGACCTTCCGACAATTTTCATGGAAATAGACGCCGACAAGTCCATGACTCCGCAGCAAAAGCAGGAAGCCAAACTGCGCGAAGAGGATAAATTCATAGCTCTTTCAGAGGATATACACTGCATAAGCCAGCTTCTGCGCGCGTATTCAATATATGAACGGGATGTTGAATATGTGGTTCAGGACGGCAAAGTCCACATAGTCGACCCAAACACAGGACGCATAATGTACGGTCGCCGCTGGAGCGAAGGTTTGCACCAAGCTGTCGAGGCAAAAGAAGGGGTTAAAATAGAAAAGGAGACTAAGACTTACGCAACAATAACAATCCAAAACTATTTCCGCCTTTATGAGAAGTTGGCGGGAATGACCGGAACCGCTGAAACCGAAGCGCAGGAATTCCACGACATTTACGGCTTAAATGTGATGGCTATTCCAACAAATAAGCCCTGCATGCGCAAAGACAGCAACGACATCATATACAAGACAAGACGCGAAAAATACAATGCCGCAATCGATGAAATAGAGGCCGCACACCGCCGCGGGCAGCCGATTCTCGTCGGAACGGCCTCCGTAGAAGCCAGCGAATTGCTAAGCCGCATGCTCAAGCGCAAAAACGTGCCACATACGGTATTAAACGCAAAGCACCACCAACAAGAAGCGGAAATTATCGCACACGCGGGCGAAAAAGGCGCTGTGACGATAGCGACAAATATGGCTGGCCGAGGAACCGACATCAAGTTGGGAGAAGGAGTCGAAGAATTGGGCGGCCTATACGTGCTTGGAACCGAACGCCACGAAGCCAGGCGCATAGACAGGCAGCTGCGCGGGAGATGCGCGCGCCAGGGAGACAGGGGGTATTCCAAATTTATGATTTCCCTGGAAGACGACTTGATGAGAAAATTTGGCAACAGCACCATGGCAAAAATATTGAACAAGACATTCCAGGAAGGAGCTCCACTTGACCATCCGCTGCTGAACCGTTCCATAGAAACCGCCCAAAAAACGGTTGAGAACCAAAACTATTCAATCCGCAAACGGCTTTTACAATACGACGACGTTCTAAATAAGCAGCGCGAGATTATATACGGCATAAGAAATTCCGTGCTAAACGAGGAAAGTTCGCGCAATACGGTGTTTGATCTTATAAACGACGAATTGGACGAACGCATAGCGTCCCTTGCTCTAAACGAGGAAACCGAGAGCGACACCGAGCTCCAAACACTGTGCAGCTGGGTGACAAGCAGATTCCCCATAGCGATTCTTCCGGAACAGCTGAAAGGCAAGACTCCCGAAAAGATGCGCGAGACGATATTCGCCGAGATACAGGCAGTTTATAAGATTAGGGAAGACGTAGAGGACCCGGAAGCTTTGAAAGCGATCGAGAAATTCGTCCTTCTGCGAGCGCTCGACAAGAATTGGCAAGACCACCTCACCGAGATGGAAGATTTGCGCCGAAGCATAGGCTTGCGCGGATACGGTCAGCGCGACCCGCTAAACGAATATAAGAGCGAAGCGTATAAATACTTCGACTCCCTAATGGGGAAAATCCGCAACGACGTATGTTTGGGAATTTTCAGAAGCGCATCCAGCCTGGAAGTCCTGCAAACAATGATAGCGCGCGTTCAGCAAAAAGTTCATGCCCATGGCAACCAGATTGAGGCTGCAGCCGATAAACCCGCTGCCGTTGCGCCCGAACCGGAAAAAAAGGAAATAAAACTTCCAAAAATTGAAACCCATATCGAGCTTCCTAAGATAGGAAGAAACGATATGGTCACAATTTCAAAGAACGGACAAACCCAAACTATAAAGTTTAAAAAAGCGGAGCATCTCATACGCGAAGAAGGCTGGCTTTTAAAAGAATGGCACAAATAATCGAAAGACGCACAGCGGCGGCTGTCGCGGCGGTCGCGGTTTCTTTCGCGATGTACGTCGCGGCTTTCGAGCCGTTCGGATGCGCGGAATTTGCCTACGTATTCGCAGTGCCCGCAATACTTGCATGCCGTTTCTTGTGCGGAGCAAACGAGGATTTGAAAGCCATCGTGCCGGAGCAAAACCGCCCCAAATACTTCGACGACGAATACGCGCGCGAAATTGAGAAATACGGGATGTCCGCCCCGTGCATAGCCTGCGCTTACGAATCTGAAAAAATCCGCAAGCGCACAGACACAGAAAACGAAAAAAAACTGCAAAGAAATAGAAAAAGAATCTGGCTAGTCTCAACCTTTTTCTGTTCGTGGGCCGCATGGGCAGCCATACTTATATGGTTGCGCCATGTATATCCCCCAGCAGGATATTTGGCTGTCTTTCTGCTTCCGCTGGTCGTGGGTGGAGGATTCGTGTTCCCATGGTTTGCCCTGTTGCCAAGACTTTTGCCGAATCTGGGCGACTCTGTGTTTTCACGCCTATTCTCTCTATTGGGTATTGCCGGATTTTGGGTTGCGCTCGAATGGCTGCGTTCTTGGATATTTACAGGGTTCCCATGGCTGTTGCTCGCCCACAGCCAATGGATGCGGCCCGCGGCAGTTCAAACGGCGGAGTTCGGCGGAGTTTGGATTGTATCTTTTGGCATTGTATTTTTTAATTTGGCAATAGCAGAATATATTTACAGAACATACGTCAGGCAAAAATTCAAAATCGCCAACAGATTCGAGAAAATATCGCCCATATCTAAAATTTCTCCAGAACTTTATTTGGCTGTATTGATGGTTGTTTCGGGGGTATGGCTGTATATATTAAACCTTCCGCGCACGGAAAACGAGCGCGTGGAGTTTCGCGCAGGAATGATCCAACCCGATTTTGCGGGAATTTTAAAATGGAACGACTCTTTGGCTGAACAGAACATTGAGACTGTAATCAATCTTACAAAAGGCCTTAAAGATTCTTCCGTCGATGTTATATTATGGCCCGAAGCAGCAACTCCGCCGCGTTACCCCATAATTGGAACGCCCCAAATGAAAGCCATTATCGAAGGCTTGGCAAAATCCCAAAACACGCCACTTCTCATAGGAAACATGGCATATTCGTTCGAAGATAAAGCAGCACAAAACGGAGCTTTTGCAGTTGACCCCGAACGCGGGCTAAATCCCAATTTTTATGCTAAGCGCAAACTAGTGCCTTTTGGGGAATATGTGCCGTCTTGGTGCGGTTTTCTGGGCAAAGTTGTTCCCGTCGGCAATATGAAGCCCGGACTGAACGACAAACCTTTGAATGTGGAAATTAAAGGCAAGAAATATAAAGTCGGCGCAATGATATGCTACGAGGACATCTTTCCAGAGCTTGGCAGAAAAATGGCCGCAAACGGGGCCGATATGCTTTACGTTTGCACAAATGATTCTTGGTATGGAAGAGAAGGCGGGGCATGGCAGCATGCCGCACACTCCGCGCTGCAGGCTGTCGCTACGCGGAAACCACTTTTAAGATCGTCGAATAATGGATTGACTACAGTATTCGACCAATACGGCCGGATGTCGGTATTTAACACGCTGACCGACGCCAGCCAAAAAGCTTGGGATGGCGCTCCAGGAACATCTCCCTCGCCGACGCTTGACATACGCAACGAATCGGGACGCCAAATTGACAGCCGAACTTTGCGTCCAAAACGGGCAAGCCCAATGTTGGACGAGAATTCAAGCATATACTTCAGAGGCGCTGGATTCTCCGATGTCGTTTTCTATAAAAATTTTGACGGAGTAGAAACTTTCTACGTAAGATACGGGAACTGGTTCGCATATCTGTCTGTAATTCTTGCATTTTACGCTATTGTCTTAAAATGTAGAAAAAAAGCTTGAATTGTGCGCCTAAATTTGAATATTGCCCTGCCGATAAAGGAAATTCTATGGCAAAAACATCCCCTAAATTAAATTGGTGCAAAGTGAGATTGGGAAAAGACCTAAACTGGTGGGTAACCGAAACCAGCGACAAAGTAAATTGGGATATAGATGGACTCAGCATCATAGACCCGCGTCAGGCCGCCCATATGCTCGAAACTTTAGACGGATTGAGAGATTACGGACTGGACGACTCTATTGTGGAAAAAGCATTTATACCGTTTTCGATCGATTCAAAGAACGATAAGAACGAAGTTAAATTGGTAAGGTCTATGGATTCCGTGGCCGATTCCGATGAACTTCAGCTTTTCCTTCTGCCAGACTCGCTGGACGACGACTCGCCTTACGCCGAATTCCTTGACCATATCACAAAGCTTCAAGTCAAAATGTTGAACAAAACTTTTGATTTTGAAAAAGATGTCGCAATAGAAGACCTTGAGGAAGAAATTCGCGAGAATTATTCGAACGACTACATGGAAGGCAAAGCAATACACGCCTTCCATGAAGTAATGGACATCTTGGAATATGTTCCGGACGGGTATTCGCTTGAAGACGACGAAGACCGCGACGGCAAGGAGGAGGAAGAGGACGATTATTCCGAAATCGAAGATCTCCCTGAAGAGGACGAAGACCTCGAAGAAGACGAAACGATGCATTGGGATGAGGACGAAGACGATTATGGAAGAGACAGCTACGACGATTCCGATGATCTCCCCGACTTTGACGACGACGAAAAATATTAAAAATCACAAAAAAAACCGCCTTTGCAAAGGCGGTTTTTTTATGCAAGAATTATCGCAGCGCACCAAATCTGTATATGGTAGACGAATAATACGTTTCGCCTGGATAAAGAACCGTTGACGGGAAATGTGGCTGGTTGGGAGAATCAGGCCAATGTTGGGTTTCAAGGCAAAAACCGCTATGGCGGTTGTATATTCTGCCGTCTTTTCCCTTGCGCTTTGTAATAAAGTTTCCGGTATAGAACTGTACTCCCGGCTCATTCGTAAGGACCTCCATGCTTCTTCCCGAAACTGGGTCGTGAACAACAGCCGCCTGAACCATTCCTCCATCGGAATTTTTTAAGACAAAATTGTGGTCGAAACCTCCGTTTGCTTCGACAATAAGCTTGGATTCAGCCTCTACGCCGTCGCGTATTTTCTTGAATTTTCTCAGATCAAGGGGAGTTCCCTTAACTTCCAGTATCTCTCCAGTTGGAATCAGCTTATTGTTTGGAGGCGTGAAAAAGTCGGAATTTATTTTTATGTAGTGGTCCAAAATATCACCCGAAACGCCGGCTGATAAATCGAAATAAGTATGGTTTGTAAGGGCGCATACCGTCGGCTTGTCGGTTGTTGCAAAATACTCCAAGACAAGTTCCGCATTGTCTGTTAACTTATAAAAAACGCTTACTTCTAAATTTCCGGGAAAACCGTTTAGCATATCCGGGCAAATATAATGAAGGTTTGCGCCTTTCCAACCATCGCCTTCGCATAAACGCATATCCCACAATGCGCTTTCAAAGGAATTTTTTCCTCCGTGAAGGGTGTTTGCGCCGTTATTGGCATCCAATTTGTATTTTTTCCCGTCTATGACGCACTTGGCTCCGCCTATGCGGTTGCAATACCGCCCTATTAAAGCGCCGAAATAGCCGTCATTTTTTATGTAATCAGACGGCGTTGAATATCCCAATACAACGTCTGCCAATGTTCCTTTAGCATCGGGGGTTAAAAGTTTCATTATTGTGCCGCCCAAATTGCATACTTCCAATTTGAGACCGCCGTTTTCAATTGTTTCAATTTGATACTTTGCCATAAATAACGCTTTGAGTTTAGATTATTTTATTTCCATTATTATGTCGTTTTTTGTGCGGGAATCCCTTCCCGCCCCTCCAGCATATACGGAAATTTCGCGCTTTGCACCCAACGGCACTTTATCTCCTAGTGAGCACTCCTTTGAATTAACAGTCAATTTATTGAGCTTGTCTATTGATCCGCGGGAATTATCTATTTCAAAAAGAACGTATTTTCCCGGCTTCATTTTCTCGTCAACTTTTATCTCTATATCGCAGGATGCCAAATCTGCCTTCTTAAAATGGGCTTTGGGCATAAACCCGTTTTGGGAATTGAACGCCACTTTGAAAATCCATTCTTTCGGATTTTCGCGCAAAAGAGAATCCAATATCAACTCGTCGTTTATATTAAGTTCGCTTTTACCGGACATATTAATTATTATACCGCCTCTAGACGCTTCATTTTTTACTTTCATTGAATCGACTATAAAAGTCATCGAACCCTTGGCGTTGAACTTTGTATCTTCAAGATTTAGATAGGCAATCGACATGGAAGTAGATTCATGGTGGGTTTCAAATTTAACGATTCCGCCTATATCTAAAACACAGTTTTTAAAAGTAGCAACGCTGTCGTTGCCGGTTCCCGAACATATTTGCTGAATATACGCCCTCTTTGTCTTCAAAGACCTGCCTTGGGCGGTGCAACTTGCGTTGAATCCAACCTTAAACGTCTTTACCGACAAATCCCTGTCAATGTCCAAATGGTATCCGCCTTCCCTAATCCAAAGCATATCGTTCTGGCCTGGCTTCCCGGTAAGTTTTTTTGCAGAAAAATGGATTGCGCTGGTCCAACTGCAAGTTGAATATTTTAAGTTCTTTTCCGAAGACCCATACTCTCCGCATATGAAGTCCATCGCAAAGAGCGAAGCAGACACAGTCGACAAAGAAATAACAGCAAGGCAATTTTTTATAAGAAAATGTTTCATTGCAAGCATGCTAAAAAACGCACTAGATATTTGCAACGATTTTTTAGGGCAAAGAATAAAAATACGCGAATCTAGCCATTAAAACCGAACGCAGGCAAAACTCGTCAATCAAAGCTAGCGGCAAACGCCCGGTAAAAAAAAAGAAGCCCCTACCGCATAAAATTTGAGCAATGCAAAAGATTTAAATGCGCTATAAAATTGCCCCGGATATGCGCAGAAAACCCCAAATAAATTCTTGGAAATTAGCGCACCATAAAAACTATTTTATTGTTCCCTAGGCTTCGCGAGTTCGGTAAAACGCTGCTCGCGTATTAAAACGACTTTTACAGGTATCGTTCCGTTGAGAGACTCCTCTATTTTCGAGCGTATTTTCCGGGCGATTTCATGCGCCTGCATGTCGCTTACAACATCAGGAGAAACAATTACGCGCAACTCCCTGCCAGCCTGAAGCGCATAAGAGCCTGAAACGCCTTCAAACTCCATTGCGATGCTTTCAAGAGTTTTTATACGGCGTATGTATCCCTCTGTAGCCTCCATTCTAGCGCCGGTTCTTGTGGCGGAAATTGAATCGGCTATCTGCAAAATCACGGCGTACACGCTAGACGCTCCGACTTCATTGTGGTGGGATGCGACTGCATTGGCTATAATTTCAGACTCGCCCGCCTTTTGCAATTCTTCGGCTCCAGCCAAAGCGTGCGAAAGCGGAGAATCTATAACCTTGCCGATATCGTGCAACAAACCCACTCTGCGCGCTACCGCGACATCGCAATTGAGTTCTGCCGCAATCATTCCGCAGAGTTTAGCAGTTTCAACGGAGTGCTCGAGCGTATTTTGGTTCAAAGACAAATGAAAAGAAAGCCTGCCTACAAGCCGCAAAATATCCGGAGACAGCCGCGCCAATCCAAGCGAGTCTGCCGCAGCCGCGCCAAGTTCGTAAACGCGCTCAGATATGGACTCTTTTGCAGACTCCACCGCCTGTTCTATTGTCGAAGGATTTATTCTGCCATCAAGAATCAAATTTTCAAGTGCTACCCTGGCTATTTCCCTTGCCGTGGGATTAAAGGAAGATATCATCACTGAATCTGGAGATTCGTCTATAACCAAAGTCGTACCCGTTTCGGCTTCAAAAGAACGTATGTTTCTGCCCTCTTTTCCAATAAGCCTGCCCTTCATTGCGTCGTCGGGAATTTTTACTATGGCGGTTGTGACCGACTGCGGCATTTGCGACGACATGCGCTGCATGGCGGAAGTCAGTATTTCTCTGGCTTGCGCGTCCGCCTCGCGCTTTGAATTCTCAAGGATTTCAGTCCTGTATGCGGAAAGCTCCTCTTTGCACTGCCTTGAAATTTCAATTTTAGCCTCGCGCCGAATTTCATCCGTATCGAGCTTTGAAAGTTTCGCAAGTTTCTCAGCATACTCCTTTGCGTATTCCCCGTATTCCTCTTTTGCTTTTGCAAAGCGGGCGTATTCTAATTCGGCGCGCTCGACCGCCCGCTGGGCATTTTGAAATTCGGTCTTTGCTTCGGCAAGCTTTTCCTCCTGTTCGCGCTTAGTGGCGCGCACAAGCGCCAGCATATCCTCGTATTCCGACTTAATTTCAAGCTCCTTTTCCTTGAGCATCATTTCAAGGTCGTTTCGCTTTTTTTCGTACTTTACAAGCTCGTCTGATCGAATGGACTCCGCTTCCGCCTCCATCTTGTTGCGCAAAGAATTAACGCGCACAACAAGGATTATGCACTCAGCAAAGAGGCAGGTTGCCAAAAGGCCGAGAACAATTGTGTTCAAGTCGAAAAATTCAAAAATCATAAGGTTGGCATCTAGGCGAGCGCGCAGGGCTTAGGGTTCTTTAATTCGTAAAAAAATATCGAATATATCGCATTTAAAATCAAGTCTTTTCCTCCCCCGCGCTATGATAGCGCCTCGCAATTTCCATAAGAAAAGATTTTGGGCGCTTACGCTCCTCCATAAAAAAATTCTTCAATTTACTGTCAATTGGCGGACAAATTGTGCAATGTTTCATAGTCTCCACCACTTTCACATACGCCTAATTACGGCCGTCAAAAAAAATCCTTCGCCCACAACGCGCGCCTTGGAAAAATCGCGGCGCGCGCAAAAGACGCTAGCGCATAAAGCCCAAAGTACCTAGCGGCTTAGATATGCCTGAACGCGGGAGCAAACCTTTTCTTGCCCGAGAACTTCAAGCATAGGCATAAGATCGGGACCTCCTGCTAGGCCGGAAACGCTGTATCTTAAAATTTGCATATATTCCGTAATCTTCACTCCGTTTTTTTCAGCGAGATCTGATATGGCCGAATAGATAGAGTCGTGGTCGAAGCTCCGCAAGTTTTTTAATACTTCCAGAACCTGAGCAAGGCGCTCTTCTGGATTGCCCTTCTTATAGACTTTCTCGCGCGCTGCAGCATCAAACTTGTATGCGTCGTTAAAGAAAAATTCAACCATCGAAGGGAAACACTCCAAATTTGCCGCTTTGGGCTGGCATAGCAGAAAAACTCTTTCTACGTACGAGGAATCTTCGGGTAGTTTTATATCGCTCTCGGTTTCGACTGCCTTGCGCGCCATGGCAACGAACTTGTCCGGAGGCAGAGCACGCAAATACTCCGTGTTAAAATGGCTCATCTTGCGTTCGTCAAAACGCGCGTTGCTCTTTACAATACCGTGGAAATCGAAAAGCTCGATTATTTCGCCAATCGGCATAATTTCCCTGTCGTTTTTAGGATTCCAGCCAAGCATGCACAGGTAGTTTCGGACGGCTTCCGGCAAGTAGTTTTTTTGCTGGTATTCCTCTATCAATGCTCCGCGGTCTCTTTTGCTCATCTTTCCCTGTCCCTCGCTTTTTAATATCAAGGGAATGTGCGCAAATTGCGGCATTGGAGCGTCAAAAGCCTTGAAAAGTTCTATATGCTTATTGGTGTTTGTTAAATGGTCTTGCCCGCGAATGACATTTGTTATCTGCATGCATATGTCGTCCACCACGTTTACAAAATGAAACACCGGGGTGCCGTTTGAACGAAATATCGGAAAATCTTTTTCCTCCATTCTAGCTACATCCCCGTAAACGGCATCGTGCAGAACTTGCGTCTGTCCGGATACTTTAAAGAATACAGCGCCGTCCTTGTCGTAAGCTCTCCCCTTCTTGCGCAAGATCTCCAAATACTGCCTATATATGTCAGCGCGCTGACTTTGAAAATACGGACCATAATTACCGCCTACATCGGGGCCTTCGTCCCAATCGAGACCAAGCCATTTCATTCCGTCCTTCAAAATATTTAGGTACTCCACCCGATTGCGCTCGTCGTCGGTATCCTCTATGCGCAATACGAACGTCCCTCCCGTATGGCGCGCATAAAGCCAGTTGAAAAGCGCAGTCCGCGCGCTGCCTATATGAAAGAACCCGGTCGGGCTCGGTGCAAATCTAACTCTTGTCTTGCTCATTTGGTTTCTTATTTCTGAATTTATACAAGTTTATTATTTCAAAGTTTTAGACAAATAAAAAGAGTAAACTTCCAAAAACATTGGCGTAAACAATTCAGGATTCTCTGAAATCAACCTTTCAAAAGAAGGTATGTCAATCCATTCCAAGCTTTCAACCTCATCCTCGGGAAAAGATAATTTTTCAGACTCCGAACAAATGTATTCGTAAACTTTTGCAAACTCCCACCCTGTCGCCTCCGAGGGCGCGAGTTTACCTATCTCCACAAGCTGAGAAGCCATGCAAACAATGCCGGTCTCCTCTAGCATTTCCCTAACCGCCCCCTGCTCGTAAGTTTCCCCTGAATCAATATGCCCCGAACATGAAGCGGTGTATTTTAATGGATGCCGGTCCTTATATTTGGAGCGTTTTTGAAGAAGAATTTTCCGCCCGCCCACAGAATCGCAAAATATCAACACTTGCGCCGAACGGTGCAATAAATTGCGCGCATGCACAACACTTCTAGGAGCGCTTGATACGACTTCGTCGCGCTCGTTTACGACATCGAAAATATCGTCTGCCATGCCGAGTCAACCGGGTTTAGCGCCCATTTGAGGGCGAAACGTTTTTGCGCTCTATTTTGCGGAAATCAAAATCCCCAAGCTGCAATTCCCTGCAATAATTTAATAGAGGCGGCATAGGGTCTATCTGCGCAAACCTGAACGCCCTGCGGTATTTGTTCAATGTCTCCCAGGCGATATAGTCTATTACAACCGGATTTGCGCTCATTAGAACCGTCTTTTCAGAAAACGTGCAGCGCGAGTTAAAAATAGCCCCCCCGACAAATTGCCCGCGTTCCAATGACAGAATTGTAAATATTTCAGAGTTTTTAAGCTCCGGGATAGCTGCGACCTCCGCCGCCGCCATCGAAGCGTTTGCGGGCTGTTTTAAAAAACGCTCATTGTTGGACATATTCCATATGCTCATATTTCCTACCGCGGCGCAAACGCCAAGCCCTTCCATATCCGTGACAACAGGCAGATTTATCCAAAAATCGACCGTGAGGAAAAGCGGCACTGGCAGATAGCTTTTGCGCAGCTCCGGATTGTAGAGATCTATAGACTTTAACATTCCGCGGTTGTTTTTAGGCATCAGCGGATTGTCGTAATACCAATCCTTATTGAAAAATTGCTTGCTCTCTATGTCCGCAACTCGCACTCCTGAGTATGAATCCTCTGCCCCGTCGCGCACCTGAGAGAGTTTCGGCAAAAAGCCGCATTCGCGCATTTTGCGCCTGGACATATCGACAATTGTAATGTCTTCCCGCTTATAGCCGCGATTCACTAGCTGGGATATGACTGCGTCGACGAGCGCCTTCGGGGTGCACATCCCCGCGCCAGAATTAGTGTAAACTTTAAGCCCTACCTTTCCCTTTTCCCCGGGCTTTATTTTAAATCCTGCCTCTGACTCGTAGGCCTTGAACAAGGACGACACAACTTTGTCATAGGCGCGTGGGGTGAAATCCGGCAATGAGGATTCAAAAAGAACCGACCTCATTTTAGTTTGGGAATCCTCGACAGATTTTGAAACGTCGGAAATCGGTTTTACGACGCCAGATTCCTCTGCGTAAATAGTCAAAAATGCAGCAAAAAATAATTGCAAGAATGCGAGTTTTTTTAATAATTTTATCATAAATAATATTGCCCACTCCGAAAGAATTTGGCTAAATTAAATAATTTAGGCGAACTAAATGAAATTTTTGAAAATTATGCAAGAGAACTTTACTTTTAAATTGATTGCGATTTTCCTACTTTCCGCGCTATCTTTCGGGCTTTGCGCATGCTCCGAAAAGACTCCGGAGCAAATCGCCGCAGAAAACGCTAAAAAGACCGACATCGCAGTAAGGCGCTCAAAAGTTTTTCTTTTCGATGAAAAGCCAGCCCAGGCCATCCAAATGCTTGAACAGGTCTATCAGGAATGCGGTCCCAGCGCGCTTCTGTGCGAAGCTTTAGCAGACGCCTACGCCCAAGACGGGCAGTTGCCTTCCGCTGCAATGTTCTACGACCGGGCAGCAGACTTAAAAAACGGAGACCCTGAATTGGAAATAAACGCCGCAAAATGCTACGAGCAATCAAACCTGCCGGATTCCGCAGTAAAGGCGTATTCAAAGTATCTAAAATCAAAGCCTCAAGACATGGTTGCTTGGAAGGCAATGGCAAAATGCCTTGAAAAACAAGAAAAATACCAAGAGGCTTTAAACGCCTATTTGGCGGCATTGAAAGCCGCCGGCAGGAATCCGACATCTGCCGAGGCCGCCTCTATTGGAATATTGTTTACAAAAATAGGCAATGTCCCCCAGGCGCGCAGATGGCTTGAAGCCGCATATAAAGCAACCATACCCGAAAACGTGGATACGCGCCGCGAAATCCTGCTGTCGCTGCTGTCAGTATACCTCGCTGAAAAAGAGACTGTGCTTTTGAACGCCACGGTTGAAGAGCTTGACAAAATGGAGCCTAATCTTGTAAGGGAAAAATATCCCCAATTGCACGCGCAACTGACTGAATTCTTTAAAAACCTAAAAGAAGCCGAAGAGGCGCTAAAAGCTGAAAAGGCTAAAAAAGAAGCCCAAGAAAAGGAAAAGGCTAAAAAAGAGGCGGAGGAAAAAGCGAAAAAGGAAGCCGAAGAAAAGGCTAAAAAAGAAGCTCAAGAAGCAAAGGCAATATCAGAATCCGCGAAAAAAGAGGAAAATGCCGGATCCCAAGCTGCACCCGAACCGGGTAAGCCAGCATCCCCCGCGCAGCAAACAAATTCGCAGCCTCCCCAAGACCCTAAATCAGCAATAACAGAGATTTTTTCCATTGCGGAAGAACAGATGCGCGATGTTGAAATAAAAGACGAATCCCCCGAAGATACGCTAAAATCGGCGGAAGGCTCGTTTGAAAAACTTCTTGAACTTTCAAAGCGCAGCCTGGCAAAAGGAGACGCCAAAACTGCCGAACAAGCAGCCCATAGAGCCATAGCAGCCAACAGGAACGACTCCCAAGGGTGGCGCGCCTTGGCAAAAGCGTACGAGCTGCAAAATAGGGACAACGACTCGTATATGGCCGCAAGAGAAGCCTATGTGCGCGCCCCGGACGATATAAACGCCACGCTTTTCTACCTGCGCAACGCAAGCCGAATACAAAACAATGAAATCTTCCTTAACAGCCTATACCGCGCGCATGAAAAATTCCCCAACAACGTGGAGATACTTGTCGGATTGGCGAGAACTTACAAATTAATCGGCGACAACCGCAATGCCAAATATTTCTACAACGTTTTCTTAAATATGGCGCCCAAGGAACACCCTCTATACAAGGAAATGTACGACGAACTTGAAGAGCTCTTGAGCAAGTAGAAAATGCCCCGCATAAAAAAAAGCTGCATAGAGGAAATAAAAGCAAGAGTTTCCGTTTACGATGTCGTGTCGGCATATGTCAACCTAAAGAAAAGCGGTTCGGCGTATAAGGGGTTAAGCCCGTTTGCCAACGAAAAAACGCCGTCGTTTTTCGTATATCCCGACAAGGGATTCTATTATTGCTTTAGCACTTCGCAAGGAGGAGACATATTCGAATTTATAAAAATAAAGGAAAATTTGTCGTTCTACGAGGCTGTGGAATTCATAGCAAATAGATTCTCTATAAAGTTGGAATATGAGGACGGAGGAGGCATTGCCTCCCCGTCGCGCAGGAAACAGCTGTTCGACATACACGAAGACGCCGCAAACTGGTATTCGGAACAATTTTTTGCGGATACTCCCGAAGCCGCCGAAATTCGAGAATATTGGGTAAAAGAACGCGGCTTTACACTGGAGGATGCAAAGGAGTTGAGAATAGGCTATGCTCCTGTAAATTCCGACGGGCTAAAACGCATACTGCACCAAAAGAAGTATTCCTCCGACGCGATAATAGGCAGCGGAATTTTCTCTGCGCGCGACGGCGAGTCAAACATACGGAACTTTTATCCGCGCTTTCGCGGACGTATGATGATTCCAATATCCGATATACAAGGCAGAGTTATAGCTTTTACAGCCCGCAAAACGCGCTTCACCCCGCAAATAGCCTCCGAAGAAGGCAAATACGTAAATTCCCGCGACACGGACATCTTCAAGAAAAATCTTGTCGTATTCAATATGGACAAGGCAAAAAACTCTGCAAGAGACAAAAATTACTGCATTGTCGTTGAAGGCCAACTTGACGCGATAAGAATGTATTGCAGCGGATTTAAAAACACGGTGGCGACCCAGGGAACCGCCGCCGGAGCTGAACATTTCGCGCTGATAAAACGTTTCGCAAATAAAGTAGTGCTGCTTTTCGACGGCGACAATGCCGGAAGGCACGCGGCATTGAGGGTAATTCCTATCTGCTTTAAGGCGGAACTTGAGCCCTTTGTGGCAGTCATTCCAAATGGCGACGATCCGGATTCCATGATAAAGAACTGCGGCGTCGAAGCGATGAAGGAACTTGTAGAGAACAAAAAATGCACGGCGCTAAGTTTTGCTGCTAGGGAAATTTTGGCAGACAACCCAAATCCCACCCCGCAAGACCGGCTTTCGGCAATGCAGGCGCTATTTGAAATAGTGGACAACTGCCAGTCTAAAGTATTGCGCGATGACTACCTGCGCGAAATCTCCAATTCCCTGATGTGCGATTTAAAAAGCGTAATTCAAGACTACCGAAAATGGAAAGATTCTTCGCATCAACCGCTTAAGCCCCCTGTCCCGCCCGCACAAAAAACTGAAAATCTCTCGCAAGGAATGTTGACAAATGCCATAAGCGACGCTTTAATGGTAAGTCTGCATTACGAAAATGTGGCGGAATGTCTTGCGCAAATCATCCGCGACGCATGGATTGCAGACGGAAGTCTGGAAGGAAAAGTGTTGGCACGACTGCTCGCCCTTTATAGGGAGGGCATAGAGTTTAACCTATCGGATATTGACACATTCTTCGACGACGCCGATGAGAAAAACTTAATATACAAAATCAACACAGAGCAATATTCAAAAATAGACAATCCAATAAAATATGCAAACGATGCCGTAAAAAAAATATACAGAAATTTCCTGTCCAAAGAAATAGATTCTCTTAATAAAGAGCTTTCAGAGACCGATATTTCGAACGAAAAGCAAAAGTTGGAAATTTTGAAAAAGATAAGCAAATTGCGCAAAGAATCAAAAATACCCCCCGCCCAGATAGAAACGCTTTAAAATATTTTCTCAAAAGATATGGCCACTAAAAAACCTGCAAAGAACAACGCGCCGGAAAAGAAATCCGCCGCAAAACCTACAAAATCAAGCGCCGCAAAAACTGCCTCAAAAAAACCGGCGGCAAAGACAAAATCCGCCCCCAAAAAAACCGAGACGGTTAAGGCGCCGCAAAAAGCCGGTTTAAAAAAAGCAAATCCTGACCAAACTTCCATAAAAGCCATTCCGTCCAAGAAGAAATCGGATTCTAAAAAGCCGGAAAAAAAATCCTCTCTGCCGGCAAAATCCGCAAAAATCAATGAGGAAGATATAAACGATTCTATATCCATAGAAGAAAAGCCTGGCAAGCAAACTAAAAAAAGCGCCTTGGCCGCTGCCGAACACAAGCGAAAGCTCAATGATAAAATAAGGCAGCTAATCCACCTTTCAAAAGAAAAGGGGTTTCTTACAAACCAGGATATTAACAAATACCTAACAGAAACGCTGCGGGAACCAGAAGAATTCGACAACGTAATAAATATTCTTGAAAATCTCGATGTTGAAATTCTAGACACAGACGAAGAAGTCGAAAGTTTCAAACACCGCAAGGAAGAATCCGAGGAGCGCCAGACGAGGGCATTGCACCCCGACACATTGGACGACCCCGTAAGAATGTACCTAAAGCAAATGGGGCAAGTTCCCCTTTTGACCAGGGAGCAGGAAGTCTCAATTTCAAAGCGCATAGAAGCCGCAGAAATGAAAGCTACAAAAGCGCTTTTTGCTGTCGCGCTGACAAACGATTTTCAAATCGACATGGCGGTAAAGCTGGACGCGCGCGAAGAGCGATTCGACAAAATAGTATTGGATAAAAAAGTAGACAGCCGGGAAAAATATTTCCAAGAGCTCCCCAAGTATATAGAAGAAGCCAAATCTCTAAAGGCGAAGTTGGACAAGGCTTGGCAGAATGCAGAGGAATCTACTAATCCCAGCATAAAAAAACGCCACATTACGCTCTATAAAAATTTAGAGTCTAAATTAAAGGACATCTACATAAAGGGATTTAAATTTAAACTGAAAATATTTGAAGACTTTCTGGAAAGCCTAGCTCCAACACTTAGAGAAATAGAGGATTTAAAGTACAAGTTGCGCGCGATTGAAAAGATAGGCAAAAAGACCCGCTTTGGAGACACAAATGCAATAAACGCCCGGCTCAACGAAATCAGAAACCGGTATAGGCTGGAACCGTCCGAACTTGTAGAACTAGTAAAGGATGTCCGCCAATCTATGCGCGAAGCCCATAGGGCAAAGACCGAAATGGTGCGCGCAAATTTGCGCCTGGTAATTTCAATAGCAAAGAAATATACAAACCGCGGGCTTAATTTCCTAGACTTGATTCAAGAGGGAAATATGGGATTGATGAAAGCCGTGGAAAAATTCGAATATCGCCGCGGATATAAATTTTCCACATATGCCACATGGTGGATTCGCCAAGCTATCACGCGTTCGATAGCCGACCAAGCCAGAACAATCCGCATACCGGTCCACATGATTGAAACTTTAAACAAAGTTATGCAGGTTCAAAAGCAGCTTCTGCAAGAGCTTGGGCACGAGCCAACTCCAGAAGAAGTGGCAAACGAGATGCAATTTCCGGTTGAACGCGTGCAATCTATAATGAAAATGGCGCAGCAGCCGATATCCCTGCAAAGCCCGGTGGGAGACTCCGACGACACCAATTTTGGAGATTTTATAGAAGACAAAGGCGCGGAAAATCCGTACGACATGACCGCCTATTCCCTTCTCCGTGAAAAATTAATGGATGTATTGGATTCTCTGACCCAGCGCGAGCGCAAAGTGTTAAGCCTGCGCTTCGGGCTTCAAGACGGTTATTCGCGGACTTTGGAGGAGGTTGGAAAGCAATTTAACGTCACGCGCGAACGCATACGTCAGATAGAAGCAAAAGCCCTGCGCAAGATGCGCCATCCCACAAGAATCCGCCAATTGCACGGCTTCTTTGACGCAGAAGGCAACAACTCGGGCCCTGGATTTGACCACTTCAAGCGCAATAAAGATGCGGAAAAATAAAAAAATTTTCAACGCGCGCACAATATTTCTTGTGTGCGCGTTTGTTTTTTGCGGGCTTGGAATCGCCTATCCGCAGTCTATGCGGCGCAGCTTGACATCTTCGCGCATGGTGTCGCCCAATTCTGACGCGCCATCGGTGGAAGCATACAAAGCCTCGCTTCCGGAAAAAGACATCGATTTATTTATCGGCAAAATAATTAGAAAAGATTCCGATAATGTTATAGTGTATGTGATGTCCACACCAAATAAAATACCTGATAGAGTGACCCTCTATTACGCATGCGACCAAAAAATGCGCCCAACTGCGATTCTAGAAAACCTTAATATAATACACAAAGCCTGTGCGGCATTTAAAGTGGTCCAGGGTTCTGCAATGCTTGGAGACGTCGTAATGGTAAAATATATAGCGCCCCAAAAGCCGGAAAATTCTGATGGGAACGAAAAAGACAAAGCTGAATAAATATCGAATGCTTTCTGCGGCTGAACATCAGGCATATTGCCGATTCTGAAAAATCCGCCTCCAAAACCCGTTTAAAACCGCAAGCCTTCCGAGAACTTCTAAACGCCATTGGCACAAAATATCCGGCAGATAAATTCATCACTGTAAAATCAACACATATTCATCCAAGCCGTTTTCCCATTTTATTTTGGAAAATTTTGCTTTTGCCGAACGCTGGGACTTTTCGCTAGGATTGGCTTTTGATCTAACATCGCTATAATCGCGGAAGAAAGATCTGCTCTTGTTGCTGGGGACAAGCATGTATATATAGCCTCCAGGTTTCCCTTGATAAGATGTAAAGCAATGGTAGCTTACATATCCTTTTACAGCCTCAAAAGAACTCGGTTCGCAAGACTGGATATAAACGGTAACTATTTGATTGAGATATTTTGCTGGATCGGACTTATACCAGTTAGCCGTATAGCGCTCTTGCGCAAAACAAAACAACGGGAACAATAAAAGCCAAAAGACATATAAGCGTTTCATAGCTATAAAAAAACATTTTTTTTGGTTTCATCAACAATTATTTTGGCATTAAATATAATTGCCAATATGCAATTATATATTTTGAAACAACGGATAAAACCATAACTTGCAAGCGCCGAAAACGCTAATCTGGGTTTTGCTTATAATTCCATTTGCCTTTCAGGGATTCGCCTACAATTAAAGCATTCCGCGTGGGAAAGCCGCATAAAATAAATCAGAACCTGTTCCCTAAAAAGAAATTGCCAAATGCACAAAATACTACGCCAAAACCTAGTACAAAAAAAAGAGCCTGAACGGCTCCTTTTTGATTGCGAATTGCCTAAAAATTATGCTATCCCGCGTTCGCTTTCCCCGTGCATAAAACAAATAATAGACTGCGCAACGCGCGATTGCGAATAATCCTTGCGGCTTAGCTCTTCAACTGCGTTTGTGCGGGAGAGCCTGCGTTTGTAAATAAGCTTAAATGCGCTGTACGCTATGTCGATTTCCTCAGAAGAGAATCCGTTCCTTTGCATATTTATTTTATTAATAGCGCATACCTCAGCAGGCGAACCGTCCGCCATTAGAAACGGCGGAAGGTCTTTAACTAATTTTGAGCTTGCGCTAAGCATTGCGTATTCGCCTATGCGGCAAAATTGATGGGCTCCGCTGCCCCATCCTATTACAACGTAATCCTCCAATACAACATGGCCGCCCAAAGCGGCATGGGAACTCATGACAATCTTATTCCCGACAATGCAATCGTGGGCAATATGGCTATAGGCAAGAATATTGTTATCATTTCCAATTACCGTATATTCGCCATCCCTTGTTGCCAAATGTGCGGTTGTATATTCGCGGAATACGTTTCGGTCACCGATTATAAGCCCTGGGTTTCCTCCGCGGTATTTTAAGTCGTGCGTCTTTCCGCCTATATAAGCATAAGGGAAAATCTGGTTGTATTCGCCGATTACAGTATTGCCGTCAACAGTTGCATGATGGGCTATGATAGTGCCTTTGCCTATCTTGACGCTTCCGCCAATATATGCGTATGCCCCGACTTCCACGTCGTCGCCTAAAACAGCGCCGCTTTCTATTATTGCTGTAGGATGTATCTTAGACATAAGACTGCGTCTCCCTCTACGGCGTTTCGGCTGCGTCCAAAATCGTAAACATCAAATCGGCGGACGACACAACCTTGCCGTCCACTTTGCAAGTCCCTTCTGCGCAAACAATCTTATCTCCGCGGGACTTCAATATTTTGACGTCAATTTGAACCTGGTCTCCCGGTTTCACTGCCCTGCGGAATTTTACTTTGTCGGCGCTCATAAAAAACGCAAGCTTGTCTTCTCCGTCTACGCGCCTCAACATTAAAACACCGGCAGCCTGTGCCATAGCTTCCAGCTGTAAAACTCCAGGCATAACAGGATTTCCAGGAAAATGCCCCTGGAAAAACGGCTCGTTAATAGTTACATTTTTTATAGCGGTAAGCTCATCTTTCCCGCGCACCTCTATTACCCTGTCTATCAAAACAAACGGATAGCGGTGCGGAAGAAGCTCTAAAATTCTGCGGGTATCCAAAGTTGATTCCGTAAAAATTTTAGCCACATGGCCTTTCGGCTCTGACTTTTTCTTCGGAGAGTTTTTGAGAGCTTCCATTTGCTTCCAAATTTTCTCCGTGAGCTTCGCGTTAAGGGCGTGTCCCGGCCGAACAGCAACAATGTGGGCCTTTAATTTTTTCCCCAGCAGCGATATGTCGCCTATTATATCCAAAATCTTATGGCGGACAAATTCATCCTGGAAGCGCAAAGGCTCTTTTGATAAAATTTTATCGCCTTTTATTACTATCGCAGAATCAAGGCTTCCCCCCTGAATCTTTCCCATTTTTAACAAAGGCTCAATATCCTCATAAATCGTAAAGGTCCTAGCCGGAGCGATTCCAGCCTGATATGATTGGGGATCTATATCTAAAGAAAGATGTTGAGTATGTATGCCCCTATCGTCGGCGGATGTGCAAGTTATTTTTAGGCCGTCGTACGGAAGAGCTATGAGAGAACGATTGCCCTCGGAAACCGAAACCGGCTCTTGCAATTCAAAGTATTCGCGTTCTGCGTCTTGCTCGACAGGCTCGGCTTGTTGAATTAGGTTTACAAGCAATTTTGACGATCCGTCTAGAATCGGAGGTTCGTCTGAATCCATTTCAACAATACAGTTGTCAACATCCATTCCGTTTAAAGCGCTTAGGACATGTTCGATAGTGTAGAGCTTTGTATGCCCCGACGTAACTCCTGTATTGCGTATGAGATCGGTCGAAACCAGACTTATATGCGGCTTCACTTCAGGATTGCCGTATATGTTTTTGCGTTTGAAGACGATTCCCGTATTTACGGGCGCGGGTTTTAGCGTGAGCGTAACTTCCGCCGCGGAATGCAAGGCTGTACCGCTAATCGAAGCTTCTCTTAGAATCGTGCGTTGTTTCATCTTTAAGTTAAAGAGTAAATACAATAACAATTTATCTTTAAGGTAAAGAATTTTTTTATGCCTAAAAATCCAAAAGCGCAAAATTTAGAGATTGTAAAATTTGCTGAAAACAAAGCGTTGTGAAAAGATTCTTAAAAAAATCCCTACAAATTTTGTTCCAAATGAAAAAATGCGGGGGAAAGCCCCAGATGCCTGACCCTTGTCGGGGCCTATTACTCCGCGTTCCTCCAGCTCGTCTATTATTCGGGCTGCCCTGCCGCAGCCTATGCCAAGTTTGCGCTGCAAAAGCGAAGTGCTGGCCTTGCGAGCGGCGCGCATTGAGCCGATTGCCTTTGCAGTCATCAAATTTGCATATCGCTTAATCCACAAATATATCCCTGGAGCCCTGACCCTTGTCGGGGCCTATTACCCCGCGTTCCTCCAGCTCGTCTATTATTCGGGCTGCAAAAGCGAAGTGCTGGCCTTGCGAGTGGCGCGTATTACGCCGATTGCCTTTGCAGTCATCGGATCGTCATATTCGCCTCCTTCGCCTGAGTCGTCTGAATCCTCGTCGTCGCCTGCGCTGTCAATTTGAGCTTGGATCTCGTCCACAAACTCCGGTTCTCCATTGACTTTTAACGCCTCTACGATATCGTTTATTTCGTCGTCGGACATAAACGCACCCTGCGCGCGAACCGGATCGGGAGAAGACGTTGTGGTATAAAGCATGTCGCCGTTTCCGATTAAAGTTTCGGCACCTTTTTTATCTATGATTGTTCGGCTGTCTATTTGCGACGACACCCTAAAGGCTATTCTGGTCGGAAGATTTGATTTTATAAGCCCCGTTATGACATCTGTGGACGGGCGCTGAGTGGCGACGAGCAAGTGTATGCCGGCAGCTCTGGCCAATTGCGTCAGGCGGGCAATCGAAGCCTCAACCTCTTTTCCGGCAACCATCATCAAGTCTGCAAGCTCGTCGATAATGCATACTATGTATGGGAGCTTTTTTGTCGGAATTTCGATTTCTTCAGAATCGTCAGACTGCGATTCAATTTCAGCCATAGCAGCGGCTTGGCGCTCCTCGGGAGTCAGCTCTTTGTCTAGCGCCGCAGCTTTTTCCGACTCCTCTTTATCTTTCAATATCTTAGCGTTGAATCCCGCTATATTGCGGACTTTTACCTCCTTAAAGATTTGATACCTTCTCATCATCTCGGAAATCAGCCACTTTAGGGCGGCTGGAACTTTCTTCGGGTCTGTGACAACAGGAACAAGCATATGAGGCAAAGAATTGTAAACTTGCAGTTCCACAACCTTTGGGTCCACCATTATAAAACGCAAATCGTCCGGCGTAGTCTTGTAAACCAAAGAAGCTATAATTGAATTCATACACACGCTTTTGCCGCTACCAGTGGAACCCGCTATCAGCGCGTGCGGCATTTTAGTCAAATCCAAAACTATCGGGACTCCCGTCACGTCTTTGCCAAGCGCTATTGGGATTTCCGCCTTGCTTTCATTCCACTCCTTCGACTCGATAATATCGCGCATGCAAACCATCTGCCTGCGCACATTCGGAACTTCGATTCCGACTGTTCCCGTTCCGGGAATCGGAGCAATTACGCGGACTTTTTTCGCGCGTATCCCCAATGCGATATCATCCTCGAGGGCGGCTATACGGTTAATGCGCACTCCCGGAGCTGGGACAACTTCATAGCGGGTAATTACAGGTCCGGGCATTGCCTTGCTTGGAAGCACTTTTATGCTGAAAGATCCAATGCAGTCTATAATTTCCGCCATTCTTGCTTCGTAGTCGTCGGCATCGCCTTGGGGGTCGTGTTTTGCCGGCCTCAAAAGATCTATAGACGGGAAAATATAATTGCCGCGTTTTTGCTGTTTCTCCTTTAGAGTATACTTCTCGGGAACATAAGTATCTACCTTTAACTTGGACGGCAGAGCTTCTGTGCTAGCATCTTCTGAAGTTTCTTTCCCCGGGCCTTTAGATGAATCTCCGCCGGACACATCCATCCGCAGATCTTCCTCTGGAACTATTTCTGCGGGTTTCGAATCTTTATCTTCCGCATTTTCAGGCGACGCGGCAAAAATTGAATCAAACTCGTCGTCGTCGCCAAAACGCGATGAAAAATCTTTAATGGGGGCTTGGACATTGTCGGCGGACGAGTCGAAAATTATTGGGCTAAATTCTTTGGCAGCCGAGTCTTCCAAGCCGACTTCGGGCTTCGGCGAATTTTGCGACTCGACAGGCTCTGGACGGGGCTCAGATTCACTGGCGGAATCATCGTCGGAATAATCATGCGAAGATGCCTCGAAATTTTCGTAGCTTGGTGGTTCCGAACGTGGACGCGTCGAATCCTTTACCCTCTTTCCTGAATTGAGAAATTCCGCCTCGCGCGCACTGTCGTTCTCGTCTTCATTTTTGCGTGCGGCAAATCCAGCCGCCAGCAAACGCGGGAAAAACGCAACAACCGCCCACAAAATTTTACATACCCGCATAAACACGGACGGAGACTTCTTTGCAACCCCCGCAAGTTCTTTCGCCGCTTCAATCGGGCTGTCCACAAAAACAACTATTAGGCAGAACAAGTAAAGGCTTCCCACCAGCAGGGAACTTCCTATTACATCCAAAAATGGCTTTAAAAACGAGTCAAAAACAACAGTTCCAAATTTTCCGCCCCAACCAGACGGGAACGTAGCCGTAGGAGTTCCCGAATCCTGGATTCCGCCCTGCAAAATGGCGGACAAAATAGACAACAAAAACAACCCGCAAACGATAGCCAAAATATTTCCCCTGCCTATTCCGTTGGCTCTGCGCTGCAAAAGGAGAATTCCGACCCACACGCAGTATACGGGAATCATAAACGCGGCAAAACCTATGGAAATGTAGGCCAATACGCAAAAAGTCGCGCCGAATTTTCCGCATAAATTTGTTCCCGCCGAAGTTGTCGAATAGAAGAAAGACTCTAAATAGGGCTTAAAGAACACCTCCTGCCCAGGAACGTAATCCAGCATTGCCAGCGCCAATATAGCGCCTATAAAAATGAAAATCGCGCCTTCAACAGGCCTGCGGCGCCCTAGGATTTCCCCGAGTTTTTCTCCGCGTTGTTTTATTTTTTTTGCCATCTTAAAATTTGTCGTAAATTATAAATTCGTTTGTGCCGGGAGAAGTCGAAACTTCTCCGCAAGCAAAATATGCCGGGCGCACATACCGCCCCGCCGATTTACAAGATTCTTCAATTGCTGCAAAAAGTCAAAATTTTTATCCTTCCAGCAGGGAAAATTAGCAAACGCTAGAAATTATAAACGCATGCATTTTATGCCGCTAATGCTATACGCAGGAGTTTACCCCAAAACCCAACTTTTACAGCTTTAATAACGCATTTTTTATTAATCCGCTAATGCTATAGCCGCAGGAATTTACCCCAAAAGGCGCTCCGCATGGGCTAGCGCCGAACGGCTGTTGCGGTCGCCAAGCATTCTCGCCAACTCAGATACTCTGGATTCGCGGTTGGAGCTTATCGGTATTATCGAAACGCTGGTGGATGTCTTCGTCTGGATCTTTTCCACAAGAAAATGGCTGCTTGCGCACGCAGCAACCTGCGGCAAGTGGGTGACGCAAAAAACTTGGTGCCGGCCGGCCAAGTGGGCAAGTTCCTTTCCAACCTCGGCGCCAATTTCCCCGCCGACGTTCGCGTCAACTTCGTCAAAGACCAAAAGCGGAGTAGAATCGGCGTCCGCAAGAGTCGTTTTCAACGCGAGCATTACCCTTGCCAATTCCCCGCTGGAGGCTATTTTTGCCAACCCCAGAAGCGGTTGCCCCGGATTTGCGGAAAACTTAAATTCGCATCTGCTTCCGCATTCAGGCCCCGGCTCCGGCAAGGATGCAACATGTATTTCAAAACGCGCGTTTTTAAATCCAAGGCGCTCTAAAAGCTTAGCCACATTTAAAGAAAGCTTCTTTGCGGCTTTCAAGCGCGCTTTCATAATATCCGCAGCTATGGGAGACATTCTATCCAATATGGCCGCCTCAGATTCTGAAAGCTTTTGCAGGGTCGATTTGACATCCGACTGCGTCTCGATTTTTTTATTCATCGTTTCGCGGGCCTGCCTTACAAGTTCGGCGGAAGCCCCGTATTTTCTTGCAAGCGAAAGCCAATTGGACATTCGTTCGCGGACTTCTTCTATTTCTGATTCGTCCATGTCGGAACACCTGGCGAGCGATTTAAATTCCTCGGATATATCCGCAAGCTCCAAATTAGCGCTTTCAAGGCGTGACCTTAAATCCTCAATGCGCGCTCCCGCTCCGGAAAGCTCTCCCGCCAATCTTGTCGCGGCAGCCAGGGACTCCGATACCCCGCCCTCGCATTCTATTATATTTGCTATGGCTGAGGATTTTTCCGCAATATCGCTAGCCATTTCCGCAAGCTTATATTTCTCCTCCAGTTCGGCTATGTTTTCATCCGTCGGATTTGCGGAGTCTATCGCCGATATTTGTGCTTTAAGAAATTCTATTTCATCCGGATCCAGACTTTTTGCCGACCGAATTTTTTCGATTTCGCGCAATATGCCCGCCCTTTCTTCCAGCAAGCTTAAATATGCATCCGACAAATTTTGTATCCCGGCAAATGAATCCAGCATCGAAAGCTGGTTGCGCAAAGAGAAAAGTTTCTGGGGCTCCCCCGGCCCATGGAAGTCGATCCAATAGGCTCCCAAATTCGACAAAGTCGAAAGCGGAACAAGAGCGCCGTTTACAAATGCCCTGCCCGACTTTTCCCTGCTCACAGTCCTGGCAATTACCAAAACTCCTTCCTCGCAAGCAGGAATTCCGTTTCCCTCCAAATAAGCGTTTATTTTAGACGGATCTTTAAAATGTAAAACCGCCTCCACTTTGCATGTATCGGAAGCCTTGCCAACGATTTCCCTGCCGCAACGATTTCCAGCAAGCATTGAAAGCGCCCCCAACAAAACGCTCTTTCCGGCTCCGGTTTCCCCTGTCACTACGGTAAACCCCCCGGAAAATTCCAACTGCGCCTCTTTCAACAAGGCCAAATTGCTTATTTTTAAGTATTCAACCATACTTGCTCCCAGGCAAAATTAAGAACCTTCCGCCCACAAAACAATCCTGCGCATAAAATATGCCGCGCTTGAAAACATCTATTTTACAACTACTCCGGCAGCCGAAAGCTTTTCAATAAATGAAGGATCTGCGGACGAATCAGTTATAATAATATCGCACACGCCCAAGTCGGCAAAAAAGCGAGCGCTTCTCACGCCGAATTTCGAGGAATCGCACAGCAATATTTTGCATGTGCACAGGGGAAATACGCTTTCCTTAAATTCGGCGTGGAGCTCGATAGCCTCGCTCGCACCCCTGTCCAAATCTAATCCGTTGCACGAAAAAAACATCTTATCGATGGGAAAACGGCGCAAAGACGCGTTTGCCACAGCGCCGACAAAGCTGTGGCTGCGGCGGTTTAATATTCCGCCCGTGGATATGACCGTTATATTGTCTTTATCCATAAGAGGAGCAATGGTATCATGGCCGTTTGTAATCACGGTGAGCTTTATGTTTGGAAGGATTTCCGCCAAAGCAAGGGAGGTTGAACCTGAATCCATTAGAATTGTTTCGCCCTCTTTTATGTATTCAAGAGCCTTGCGGGCTATCTCGCGCTTTTGATCCCTATTCTCTTTAAGGCGGGACAGCATTGGAATATCATGAATGCGCTTTTCGATTCTCAGCGCGCCCCCGTGTGTGCGTATCAGCTTATTTTCTGAATCCAAAAACTCCAAATCGCGGCGGATTGTTTCGTCTGTCACATCGAACTTCCGAGCCAATTCGATTGTACGCAAGCTCGGCTGGGTCTCGAGCATGCTCAATATCATTCTTTGTCTCTGTCTTGCTAACATAGGGGAATAAATTAAAAACGACCACTTTTGCGTCAAGAAGATTCTATTTTTTTACCGGGTTTGATAATTTAGAAAATAAAAATATGTACATTTTTGTAGTTTTACAAAAAAAATGGTCAAAAAACTTGACGCTTTTTTTATAAAAAACAGCATTTGCAGCATTTAAATTTCTAAACTAACTAATAAAGGCAACAAATATGAACAAATATGTAGCAAAAGTCCTCGAAGACTTGAACGCAAAACAACCCTGGGAAAAGGAATTCCTGCAGGCGGCGGAAGAAGTTCTAACGTCTCTGGAAACCGTTCTCGACAGCAACCCCATCTACGAGAAGAATAAAATCCTCGAAAGAATGGTTGTGCCGGAAAGAGTAATCCTCTTCCAAGTTCCATGGGCTGACGACAAAGGTGAAATCCAGGTAAACCAAGGCTACCGCGTACAGTTCAACAGCGCTATCGGCCCCTACAAGGGAGGTTTGCGCTTCCATCCCTCGGTAAACTTGAGCATATTAAAGTTCCTCGGATTTGAGCAGGTTTTCAAAAACTCCCTTACGACACTTCCGATGGGCGGCGGCAAGGGCGGAGCGAATTTCGACCCCAAAGGCAAGAGCGACAACGAAGTGCGCAACTTTTGCAATAGCTTCATGCGCGAACTCTACCGCCACATAGGACCCAATACAGACGTTCCTGCTGGCGACATAGGAGTCGGCGGCCGCGAAATCGGCTACTTATTCGGTCAATACAAGCGCTGCAAGAATTCGTACGACAGCGTCCTCACCGGCAAGGCTCTCGAATGGGGTGGCAGCTTAATTCGCCCGGAGGCCACCGGCTACGGAAATGTTTACTTTGCGCAAGAAATGCTCGCAACAAAAGGCGACGGATTCGCGGGCAAGACGGTTTTGGTATCTGGTTCCGGCAATGTGGCGCAATACACGGTTGAAAAGCTGATTCAGCTTGGAGCCAAGCCCGTGTCGATGTCAGACTCCAACGGAACGGTAATAGATCCGGACGGATTTGACGCCGAAAAGCTCGCCTATGTAATGGAGCTCAAAAACGTAAAGCGCGGCAGAATGAGCGAATACGTCAAGAAATATCCGACTGCAAAATACTACGAAGGCAAAAAGCCGTGGGGTCTGGTAAAGGCAGAAATAGCAATGCCGTCGGCTACGCAAAACGAAATCAATGCAGACGATGCAAAAGCCCTCATTGAGAACGGCTGCATATGCGTTTCCGAAGGCGCCAACATGCCGTCGACTCCCGAAGCGATACACGCCTACCAGCAGGCAAAGATTCTCTACGCTCCTGGCAAGGCTTCGAACGCCGGCGGAGTTGCAACCTCCGGCTTGGAAATGTCCCAGAACGCAATCCGCCTCAGCTGGACGCGCGAGGAAGTCGACCAGAAGCTGCACGGCATCATGCGCAGCATCCACAAGAATGCCCTCGACGCCGCTGCTGAATTTGGCACTCCCGGCAACTATGTAAACGGCGCTAACATCGCCGGATTCAAGAAAGTCGCCGCCGCAATGATAGCGCAGGGATTCTAATAATATTTAATTTTATTTAAATATCCAGCGCCCTTTCTTTTGAAACGGGCGCTTTTTTTATTTAACAGCGCAATATTGGAAGTCTCCGCCGAGCCCTTGCGGATATTTTTTTGTTGAACGCTAAATTTCACAAAGTAAATTTAAGCATATTAACCGATATATCCTTCTATGAACAAAAAAATATTAACACTTTCCTTGCAGTTTTTTTCGGTGCTGGCCTTTGCCGACGGGCTGTCAGATTCAGTCGAAAAATCTTATTCAGACGCAGCAAAAGCGGCTGAAGCTGTGTCGGAAGCCGCCGCGCAAATAGAGCTGGCATCAAAAACCGTAAATGACGGAAGAAAAATTCTAGACGAAGTTCTAATCAAAGTTAACAAGCTAAAGTACGACAATTTAAACTTAACGTCAAAAATAGAGGCTAACGGCGAAGAAATTTCCAAAAGTTTGAAAGACTATCAAACATTTTTGGGCGAATACAAGAATTTGGAAGATTCGGCATCAAAACTCTCCTCCGTGCTGCCGTTGGGGAAAGACAGAATAGAATACGCAAGAGCGCTCATAAAAAGCGCAAAAAAGCTTGCAGAGGAAAACCCCGGCGACAACTATCAAGATTTGAAATATGTAAATTTCCTCGCTGAACAATACGAAAATAAAGTTGCCAACCTAAACCGGCTTCAAAAGGACGATTTTTCAGCAGCATCAATAAATTTAAAGATGTGCGGGCCGCACCTGGAAGGGATTAAAACTTCTCTTGATATGGCGGAAGACTTTAACTCTAAAGCGCGCAATTTATGCAGTTCTAACGCAAAAAATGCCGAAGAAATAATGCGCGAATACTCAAGGCTCTCCGAAAGCTTGTCAGGCTATTACAGCCAATACCTAGACGCCCACCGCAAACTTTCCCAAGAGGCGGACAATATATCAGACGCAATTTTTAAACTGTCTATATTTGCCTTAAACGAATTGCCAAAGTCATCCGAATATAAAAATGCAGTTTTTAGAAATGCTGAAGAATTGAGACTTAACATTCCCCAGGCCAGGCCAATATCCGCGTCAATGAAATATAAAAATCCACAGTTGCTAGAAAAAGTTGCAGACGCGGCAAAATATGCATCTGCGGCCTCCAACTTCCAACGCGCTGCGGCCGATACAGCGTACGAGTCAGTTTCAAAGTCAGCGGGAAATTTGATTCCCAAAGGATTGCGCAAAGACATATTGGAAACTGCCGCAAAAATAGCCGCTCTTACAAAAGAAATCGCAAACGCCGAATTTCTGATTCGCCAACGGATAGAGAAAATATCGGAACTTGCGCTCAATATAAAATCCCTTCACACTTTGAGCTCGGCTACGCTAAACTCATGCATTAACGACTTCGCCTCCGCACAAACTTCCGCAGCCGCAACGGAAATGGCATCTGGAATTGCCAAGATATCCGAAATGCAATTTGAAGTAATAGAGACGCAAATAAAAAAATCCTTTAAAACCGCAGAAGAAAAAACCAAAGAGGCGGAATCCCTGGCAGAATCAATGCAGAAAAACTTGGAATCCGCAAAATCGGAATTAAACTAAAATCGCACGCATATGAAAAAAAACATAAGACTTCTGGCAATTTTACTTGCCGCAATAGTTTCATCCTGCGCTTCAAACGAACATATAATTATAGATAAAGCCGCGCCCAATGCCGAATGTGAAGTCGGGGACACGGTGGAAATAGCGTTAGAAGAGAATCCTACGACCGGCTATGTATGGAGGATAAACAACGACGGTTTTCCCGTATTAAATTTGGAATCTCAGGCATACGAACCTCGGGCGGCTTCTAAAAACCTCGCCGGATCGGGCGGAACTATTATATACACGTTTAAGGCGGCAAAACCCGGCGAGGCAAAAGTAAAGTTGACGCGCGCAAGACCCTGGGAAAATAAGCCCATAGACAGCGCCGAGTTCGACATAACTGTGCAATAAGCAATTTCGCATTATTAAAATTTACTTGCCTACAATGACTTTCCAAGTAGGCTGTGCCATTTAATATATTAGCAAATTTTCAGTAAAAAAATAGATTATGAAACCCAAAAAAGTAGCCATATTGACGGCAGGCGGTTTGGCGCCCTGCCTATCCAGCGCAATCGGAGGTTTGATTGAACGTTATACGGAAATCGACCCTTCAATAGAAATTATCTGCTATCTCAGCGGATACAAGGGACTGCTCCTTGGCGATAGCATTAAGGTCACGCCCGAAATGCGCGAAAAAGCCCATCTCTTGCACTTGTACGGCGGCTCTCCAATTGGGAATTCCCGCGTAAAGTTGACAAACGTTAAAGACTGCGTAAAGCGAGGATTAGTCAAGGAAGGCGAAGATCCCCAAAAAGTCGCGGCCGACCAATTAGTTAAAGACAACGTCGATATTTTGCACACAATTGGCGGAGACGATACAAATACCGCTGCAGCTGATTTGGCAAAATTCCTAAAAGAAAACAACTACGAACTAACCGTAATAGGGCTCCCCAAAACAATAGACAACGACGTTTATCCGATACGCCAGAGTCTTGGAGCGTGGACCGCAGCCGAAGAAGGCGCAAAATTCTTCTCAAACGTTGTCGGAGAACACGGAGCAAATCCGAGAATGCTGATTGTCCATGAAGTAATGGGAAGAAACTGCGGATGGCTAACCGCTGCAACAGCCGCCAAATACCGCAAAATGCTTAGCACTAAAGAATGGGCTGACGGACTTGGACTTACAAAAATGCGCCGCGACATCCACGCAATTTACATTCCAGAAATGGAACTCGACATAGAATCGGAAGCAAAACGCTTGAAGAAAATTATGGATGAAAACGACTGTGTCAATATCTTCATCTCAGAAGGCGCGGGTGTAAAAACAATTGTCGCCGAAATGGAAGCCAGAGGCGAAGAAGTTCCAAGAGACGCATTTGGGCACGTAAAGCTTGACGCCGTAAACCCTGGCAAGTGGTTTGGCAAGCAATTTGCCGAAATGATAGGCGCAGAAAAAGTCATGGTTCAAAAGAGCGGATATTTTGCGCGCGCGGCGGCGGCAAATGCCGACGATTTGCGCCTAATAAAGAGCTGCACCGACCTTGCCGTTGAATGTGCGCTGCGCCGCGAAAGCGGTGTCATAGGACACGATGAAAATCAAAACAACGTTCTGAGGGCGTGTGAATTTGAACGAATCAAAGGTGGCAAACCTTTTGATCCGACTCAAAAATGGTTTGTTGATCTTCTTAAAGATATTGGGCAAGCCTAATACAGCCAAAATGAAGAAGCGGGAAGATGTTTATCTTGCCGCTTCTTTCAATTTATGCGCAAAAGGCGGCAAGCCTTTTGATCCGATTCAAAAGTGGTTTGTTAATCTTCTTAAAGATATCGGACAAGCCTAATACAGCCTAAATGAAGAAGCGGGAAGATGTTTATCTTGCCGCTTCTTTCAATTTATCTACAAAAGGCGGCAAGCCTTTTGGCTTAAATAATATAAACCGACTACAATCAAAAGCGGCCTATAGGCTTAAATATTAAGATGCATTATTCTCAGCAAACTAAATAAGACATACCCAAGCAAACACGGCCCATATCGAATACATTAAAGTTCCCAATAAATTTCATTACTGGGAATCTTTTTTCATAGCCTGTATTGTTCGAACACGGGGAAGGAAATATGCCACAATGCCAAATAAAGGGAAAAAAGAGCATAAAACATACACAAATTCTATTCCGTATATGTCTGCGACCTCGCCAAGAATAGCCGAAGCCACCCCAGCTATACCGAAAGCAAACCCGAAGAAAATCCCCGAAACAAGCCCTACTTTAAACGGTAAAAGTTCTTGCGCGTAAACAAGAATTGCCGAAAATGCCGACGATATTATAAATCCTATAAATGCGCTTAAAATTACAGTCCAAGTAAAATTTGCATATGGCATTATAAGCGCAAACGGAGCAGATCCAAGTATAGACCACCATATTACGATGCGCCTGCCATACTTGTCGCCTATAGGCCCCCCCAACAAAGTTCCCAAAGCCGCGGAAAATAAATATACAAAAAGCAAAATCTGAGAAACCTGCATTGATACTCCAAATTTCGACATCAAATAGAAGGTGTAATAATTAGATATGCTGACGGTGTAAAAATTCTTTGAAAACACTAAAAACATAAGAATAAACATCGTAATCCATATTGTTTTTGCGGGGAGCCCCACGTCCCTGATAATTTCCGGGCCTCCTTGCGATTGAGCTATTGTCTTTTCAATCCTTATTCGCTCAGAATACCATCTGCATGCCGGAATCAAAACGAACATCGCGACAACCGCCAATATTGAAAATTTTGCCACCGCAGGCTGTTCCCGCACAAATAGAGCAGCCAAAAGAGGGCCAGCCGCAAATCCGCAAGTGCCGCCAACCTGAAATATCGACTGTGCCAACCCTTTTTTGTTTCCCGCCGCAATCGATGTTATCCTTGAGGCTTCGGGATGCATTATAGACGACCCAATTCCTGAAACAAAAACTGCGCACAACAACCCCTCAAAACTTTCAGTAAAGGCTATAAGCAATATTCCGCCCATAGTACAGCATAACCCCATAGGCAAAAACCAACCCGCCGGCCGCCTATCAAAAAGATATCCAAAAATCGGCTGCATTATCGACGATGAAATTTGATACATTAGAGCAACAAGCCCTATTTCTCCGTACGTAAGCGCCAAATTAGACTTTAACATCGGGTATATCGCGGATATAAGCGACTGTATTGCATCGTTTAGCCCATGCGCCAAGCTAAGCGCAACCAATACCCCTAAAAAAAATGTTTTTTGCCGATTCTCCGACATAATTCAGCGCATTTTTACCACGCCGATGTTTTAATCAAGTTAAATCGGAGCTATGCGATAAAACTTTGTACCGCATTCACGAGCCCTTTCTATATTTACAAGGCAGAAATTTACATTACCGACCTTTTTTATCTTCACCAATAATCGGCATGTCTTCGGGGGCTACCGTTGCGGTTAGCGCTCCGGTAGCGTGCGCCAATTGGGCTATCGACTTGCAAAGTCCTGCCTGGGCAGAGACTTTCTGCTGTCTGGCTTGAGCCAATCTATACTGGGCGTTTAGGAAATCCGTTATGGAATTTACTCCGCTTTCATATCCGACTTTTGTGGCATTAAAAGCCTCTTGAGACGCGTCTATGGCAGCCTGCGAACTTTCAACCTGCTTTAACGCGCTCTGGTAGTTATGGTAGTAAGTCCATACATCGGAAATTATTTGGATCTCCGCAGCCTTTAATGCTTGCGCCTGCGCGCGCTCCTTGGCTTTTGCGCTTATAAGTTCGTACTTGCGCGCAAAACCCTCGAACAAACTCCAACTTGCAGTAAGTCCACCTTGATAAGCGTATTGATCGCCGCGTTCCTTTGCCGTATATGAAACATAGCTGGCGGAAGCAGACGCGCCTATTTGAGGCAGAAAATCGCGGCGCGCCGTTTCAATATCGCTTTGTGTCTTTCTCAACTGCGCGTATGACGCAAGAAGCGTCTGCCTAGAACGCATTGCAGATGCTATGAGATTGTCTATTTTCTGTGAAGCCTGGGGAGAGTCAGGTATCTTTACCTCGTCGGAAACTTTGAATGTTTGGCTAACCCTTACACCTAAAGCATTAGCCAAATTGGCTTTTGCTGTTTCAACCGATGCCTTGGCTGTCTCTAAAGAAAATTCGGCGTTCCGCAAATTTGCAAGAGCGTTTAGCATGTCTTGTTTATTGCCTACGCCCTCGTCCAAGCGGGCCTTTGCTGAATCGTAGGCGGTTTTCGCGTCCTCTATATTCATTTGGGCTGACTTTACGCCGCCGACTGCTTCATAATATGAATAATAAGCCACGTTAACAGAAAGAGCCACGTCTTGAATAACTTGGTTGTAATCGAAATTCGCGGCTCTTAAAGCTTCGCGCGCAGAGTTTACTTGCGACTCGCGCTTGCCGAAATCGTACAAAAGCCAATTTATTTGAGCTGAAGGCCCGTATCCTGTCTCGTAATATGACCCCACAGCGAGATTTCCAAAGTATGCCAAGCTAGGATGTGTTTTGCCCCTATAAGCATCCATAGATACGGAAACCTGCGGGTAATACGACGACTGGGCTGTACCGACAGCGGCAGCGTACGCTTTAGACTGAAACCAATAAGACCGCGTCTGGGTATTGTTTTCCAACGCTATATCCAAAAGTTCGGACAGATCTAAAGGAATGCCCGCAAGCATTTTCTCCGAGGCGGACGCCGGCTTCGCTCTTTCTGAATTGCCCTTATTAGAACCTGCATCTTCCTTATTTAAAATCTTATCAGTCTTTATTTGTTCCGGCTCTATTATCTCATCCGGAATAGCGCTTTTGGGAGCCTTCCAATATCTTGTGGGCGCGGGGGCGGTTTCCGAATCCACATTTACGCATCCGCAAAGAACCGCCGCGAATGAGATTGTAGCCAATATGCAAAGCTTATTCTTCATAATTGTTAGTCTCCGTCGGATGAGAAATTTATAGTGCCGCGCGCAAAGAACGGAATTTTATCAAGTATTCTCGTTTGCAGCCAGTCGAACCAGAGGTAGACCACGGGAGTGATATAAAGCGTTATAATTTGAGAGAACACAAGCCCTCCAACCACAACCACGCCAAGTGGGATGCGGCTTTCGGCGTCGGCTTCGCCCCATCCGAATGCTATTGGAACCATGCCCATCAATGCTGCAAGAGACGTCATTATAATCGGGCGGAAACGCTCCATACAAGCCTCGTGGACGGCGTCGCGCGGCGACATTCCGGATGCCTCTCGCATTATTGCAAAGTCTATCATCATAATGCCGTTTTTCTTAACGATGCCCATCAGCATAAACAACCCTATTGCCGAATATATTGAAAGCTCCATGTCAAAGAACCACAAACTTCCAAGTCCGCCAACGAGCGCGACAGGCAATGCCAACAATACCGTTATCGGATGCAGATAGCTTTCGTACAATATTCCAAGGATTATGTACATCACAAAGAAAGCCACAAACATCAACATAATAAGACTGTTCATAGTCTCTTTGAAAGATACCGCCTCCCCGACAAAAAATCCCTCCACATTGCGCGGAAGATTCTCCTTTGCCACGGCGTTTACCCAATTGACCACATCTCCAATTGCGACTCCGTCAACCAAGTCGAAATATATTGTCACAGACGGAAAATTGTTCACGTGGTTTATTGAAACCGGAGCCAGCACTGTTTCGGAAGTCGATATGGAGCTGAAAGGAATCAGGCTTGAGAGGCTATACGGCTGGTTTTCATCTCCGCCAGCTCCGGTCACAGTGCGAACAGGATATCCGCCGGTTATGGTAGAATCTGGAGTGAAGTTCAATTTAAACAAATCGGATTCAAATTCGCTGTCAGCCTCCTCCGCCTCCATAATGGACCAATACTGTTGGAAAGGCGATTTTATAAGATAAAAGAAAGATTTGGCGTAGGCATCCCGGAAAACATTGGAATAGTTGTTTGCCGAAAGCCCCAGCATAGTAGCCTTATCCCTATACGGTTTTAAAGTTATCTGCGGATTGTCGAGATACAAATCTGTTTGAATGTTTGAAAAGAACACGCCTCTGCGGGAACTTAACACCTTAAAGAAATTTTGGGCAGCCTCGTATAAATCGTCCTGGTTCATTGACGTCATTGCAAAGGCGTACTTTCCCTGTTGGCTGCTTGTAGCTCCCGTTGAGATTTTAAGCGTAGGCTGGGGAGTAAACGCCGAAACCGCGCCGGGAATCATAGAGACCCGCTGGTTAATAGAGTTTGCGACTTCCTCGATTGGCGGACGCGTTTTCTTGTCGTGCAAAGTCACGAATCCAAATCCCATATTCTGATTGATAAACGAAGAAACTCCTGAAACCAGCACGAAGTTTTTAACGCCTTTTGTCGTTTTCAATATTTCCGCAACCTCATCTTGCAAAATGCCTACTTCCTTTGGCGAAGACTTGGTGTTTGTTATGAACACGCCCTGCATAAAGCTGCTGTCGCCTATCGGGAAAAATATCTGAGGCAGCGCGGAACCGAAATAAACCACTCCGTATATGCAAGCTCCGTATATCAGCGCGGTAAACACATTTTGCTTAAGCATCCAAGACAATGTCGGGCTGTAAAAACGCAGAAAAGCAGCTTCAATCTTATGCGAGAATTTTTCAACGAAAGTTTTATCCGAATAGTCTTTTGTGCGTTTTTGGAGAATGCGCGAACACAACATCGGCGTCATTGTAAGGCTAACCAATCCAGACATTAGAGTGGCAACTATGATCGTCACAGAGAACTCCTTAAATACGCGCCCCGTAATTCCCCCCATAAACACAAGCGGGATAAACACTGCCGCAAGCGAAAGAGTCATACTCAAAATGGTAAACGATATCTCGCTTGCAGACTTGAACGTAGCCTCCCGCGGAGACTCGCCAAAATCCTCCATTCTGCGAACTGTGTTTTCCAAAAAAACAATAGCGTCGTCAACCAAAAACCCTATGGCCATAGTCAATCCCATCAGCGACAAGTTGTTTATGGAAAATCCGAAGGCGTTCATAAAAATAAACGTAAGCAAAATGGAAAACGGCAACGCCACCGTTGGAATTACCGTGTCCCTAATTCTGCCTAAAAACAGGAATATTACCAACACAACAAGCCCGAAAGCTATATAAAGAGTCTCTTTTACATCGTTGATGTTTGCGATAATAAGTTCGGAACGGTCGTAAAATTCCGAAACTGTTATGGACTCAGGAAGCTCCTCCTTGAATTTTTTGAGCATTTTCTTTATTCCGGCGACAGTGGCTATTGCATTGCCGTCGGCGCGCTTTCTTATGCCCATTGCAATTTGCGCCGTCGATTTGTCGGAAGGCACGGCGCTATTGAAAAAGTTTATGTTTAAAGTATCGAATTGGATTGCGTTGATGGCCTTTGCTATATCGCGCAAGTATATGGGTGATCCGTCCTTAAACCCTATTACGATTTTCTCGTAATCCTCGGCCGTAGACAACTGCGTTTCCGGGAAAAGAACAAAATGGGAAGTAGGACCGTTTAGGTTGCCTGCGCCAGTCATATTTGTGGAGGAGGCCAATGCGTATTTCAAATTTGTCGTTGTAAAGCCCAAATTGTAAAGTTTGGGAATGTCTACCTCTATACGAACAGCCTTAGGGGCGGCGTATATATCCACTTTCGAAACTCCATCGACCATGTTCAGTTGCTGAGCGACCTGGGAAAACGCGTAGTCGTACAAGTCTCCGGTAGTCATTCCGTTGCTAGTCACGGATATAATATAAATGGGCAAATCGTTCGGATTGTCCTTAGTAAAAGACGGAGGCGAAGGCAAGTCTGAAGGCAGATTTCCCATGGCGCGCTGAATCGCGCTCTGCACGTCAGTGGCGGCCGCGTCTATATTTTTACTTAAGCTGAATTGCAATATTATGGACGACGAACCAAAACTGTTTCGGCTGGTAATCATCTCTATGCCCGGTATCTGCATAAACTGCTGCTCCAAGGGGGAGGCCACATTTGAACCCATTATAGTGGGATCCGCCCCTGGATAAGATACGCTCACTTGGATGACTGGATAGTCCACTCCGGGCAAATCGTTCACCGGCATAGCCATATAGGAATATATCCCAAAAAACGCCGCGGCAAGAGCCAGCAACACCGTCATTACAGGACGGTTTATAAAGACGTCCGAAATTGAACGGGAACGGACTCCAACATTTGACTTCTCAATCGCGGAAGACGTTTTCTGCAAAATTTCCGCGTTAGAATTGTTTTTTTCCTCGGACATAAAAAAACCTGCAAATTGAATTAAAATAAAGGGCTATTTTGCCTCCGGCGGTTGCTTTACTTGTTCAGCCGCTTTTACTGCGGCTTTCATAGCCGCCTGTTTTTCGCCGGCAGCCGCTGCGGCAGCGGCCGCTTTTTTCATCATCTCCGCCCTAAGCTCGTCGGCGATTTTTGTAGCCTCAACCATAAAGTTTTTCATTGCCTCTGGGGTGGACAACGGCTTGCCGTCTTCCCCCAGAATCATTCCCTTGTCAGTGGCTCTATAAACAAAAGGACCTGCCTGCAAACGCAATTGGCTTACTCTATCCGCAATGAGATCTCCCGCCTTGACGCCTTCAACCACCCTCATATTTCCCTCGTAAAGTTGGCCTTTTTTTACGGGTACCGATTTTATAATGTAAACTCCTGACTTATACGCTGACGCTACATAAACATAAGGCCCTGAGTTATTTGTTTGTATGCAAATGTCGGGAATTAGAACCCCGTCTTTAATTTCGTCCAAATCCAAAACCACCTTCACCGGCTGGTTCGGCCAGAACATATAGTCAGAATTGTCTATCTCGCCCCGCAAAACCGCTGTCCCGGTTTCATAGCGGATTTTATTCAAAACTATCTGTACTTTTGCCTGGCGCTTCCTGGAGGACATATCGTCTTCCAAATATGATACGGTGATATTCAATTTTCCGCCGTCGTCCTTCATTTTGCGCATGGCATCGTATAGGCGCTGGCTAGGTATAACAAAGTCCACAAACAGCTTGTCGACAAATTCCACAGTTGTTATGACAGAACTCCCGGCTGCTACTACATTGCCGGCGTCTATGTTGTACAGTCCGATTTTTCCGTCTGACGGAGATTTTATATCGCACCAATCCAGTTTTATTTTGGCGTCCGCAAGGGCGGCCTCCGACGCAGCAACTATTCCCTTGTCTATTTCGACTTTGGCGAGCAGGGAATCGAATGTTTGCTTGTCCACATAATTGTCCTTGGCAAGTTTCCTGTTGCGCTCAACTTGAAGCTCGTCAATTTTCAATTGGGCCCTCGCCTGTAGTAAATTTCCCTCAGCCTGCTTCACGGCAGCCTCGTATGGCCGCTTGTCGACGACAGCCAAAATCTGTCCTGCCTTTACCATATCGCCTTGCTTAAAGTTTATCGACACGATTTGACCGGACACCTGCGGAACGATATTCACGCTTTGAAGCGATGCTGTTGTTCCCAACGTCGATATATACGATGGCACTGTTTTCCCCACAGCTTCAACCAAAGTCGCCGGAGTGGGCGGCATGGACACTTTCGGCGTTTCTTTTTTTCCGCATGCCGCGAGGCATAATGCGGCCGCAAATATCGCTGGTATGAATATCTCTTTCATGTTTATCTAGTTTTTTATTTCAATACCGTTTGCCAAGGAAAAGTCGGCAAACAAAAAAGAACATAAAATAAACCAAATGGTTTATCCGTTGGGATTTGTCAACATTTATACAATAAAATAAAAATGCTACTTTATTGCGCATTTGCAGGTCAACACAAATTTTTATCGTCAAATGGAGTCTATATAAAAAGCTAATTATAAAAAAACGCCCGTTTTTTCACCGGGCGAAAACTGGATTACAATAACCTGCCGACTCAGAAGTCTAAGGCCTTCATCCTCTAAAATTTGCCGCAATAGCCTACAAACCGCTTTTCCCCATAAGCTTTAAAACTTCGTCAAGCTTCGCGTGTGATTGCGCGCCCATCCTTGTAATCGACAAAGATGCGGCAGCCGAGGCAAGCTTTATAGCGGCATCCAAATCGTCCCCGTAAATTTTAAGCCCCGCCATAAGCGATCCCGCAAAACAATCCCCGGCTCCCACCGTATCGATAGGCCTCAAAGGATGCGCGGGATACTTTCTCTGCCCATCCTTATTAAAAAGCATAGACCCGCTGGCTCCCAATGTCACTATTACGTTTTTGACGCCTCTTTCAAGCAGCCCCTCTGCGGCGCTATTTATGGATGTATAACCGCGGAGAACCTGCAATATTTCAATTTCATTTGGTATAAGATAATCTACATTTTTTAGGATATTCTCACCCAAAAGCCTGGCAGGAGCAGGAGTCAGTATAGTGGAACACCCCGCTTTCTTGGCGCATTCCAGCCCGGCCTCCACCGTGGAAATTTCATTCTCAAGCTGGAACGCCGCATGCGAAAATCTTTTAAAATCTATAGACTTCATATCCTCCACCGACAACAGAAGATTGGCGCCCGGCGCCACAGTTATTATATTATGACCTTCCTTGCCGACTGTAATCAAGGCAACCCCGCTATGCGAGCCCTCGAAAACCTTTACAAGCGATACGTCGAGTTCTTTCGCTTTTAAATATTTCAAATAATCCCGGCCTATTGAGTCGTCTCCCACTCCGGCGCAAAAAAAGGTGTCTGCGTAGAGCGTCTTTGCCGCCACTGCCTGATTGGCGCCTTTTCCACCTTCGTACTGGTTAAATACCCCGCCTAAAACAGTTTCTCCTACGCGCGGGATTCTGGCGGCCTTAACCACCATATCCATATTCATGCTGCCGACAACCAATATCGATTTTTCTGATTTCATGATTTTATATTCTCCGGTTATAATTTAGACGCAACCAGTATGCCAAGGCCTACAATAAAACACGCAAACATCCAGAAAATTAAAACATTTGTCCCTTTTGGGGCGTTCTTGAACTCCTTCCAAACAAAAACACCCCAGAGAGCGGAAATCATCGTAGCGCCCTGCCCCAACCCATACGCAAGAGCTGGATCCGCCGCGGGAGCTGCTATTATGTTAAAATTCATTCCGCAACTCCATACCGCCCCTCCAAGAATGCCTATGATATGGTTTTTTGCAGATCCGCGGAAATATTCCCCGGCAGTAGCGGGAGTTCCCACAATGGGCTTTTTCATCATAAGAGTATTGAATACAAAGTTGGACAGCAGCAATCCTAAAGAAAACATCACAACCGCTGTATACGGCGTAAGTTTGCCGGCTTCCAAAACCCCGTCTTTCGACGCCGCCATGGATGCCGCGACAAAACTGTAGAAGAACCCCATTAAAACTCCGGCTAGTATTGAAATTCCGATCCCCTTTGCAGACGCTCCGGTTCCGCCTCCAATGCGCTTATACGCCAATGCATCCAGAACAATCGCCGCAACTACAAACAACACGCCGGCAGCCAACATAGGCGCATTTCCCTCGCCCGTAGCAGCATATGTAGTCACGACACCCAATACAAGCGCAAGTCCTATCCCGACAGGGAAAGCTACCGAAAGCCCCGCAATCTCAATCGCCGCGACAAGCAGGATATTTGCTATGTTAAATACTACCCCGCCGATGAATGCGGATCCGAGCCATTTTATTTGCGACTGCCCTATATCCGATAAAAAGCTTCTTCCAAAATCCCCGCAAGACCCCATCGTAAAAGCCAAGACCAAGGAGAACAACAAAACCCCTATTGAATAGTCCCAATAAAAGAGCTGGAAGCCCCAATTCCTTCCCGTCATCTTTTGAGTGTTTGCCCAAGACCCCCAACATAGCATTGTAATAACGCACATTAGAACCGCCGTCGAATAAGAAGATACAGTGACCATGATATTTCCTCAAAAACGTTTAAGTTATAAAAAACCTATTTATCAGTTTATCGTCGCGAACTCTCTTACGCAAATATAAAAAGAGTCAATAGCAAAAGCAAAAAAAATCATTCATTTGCACCGCAATGAAAGATTCAGAGAAAATACCGATAAAAGATAGTTGATTATTATGCCTGAAAGCTTATTTAACCAACGCATAAAATCGTATGAAAGAAAAAATACTGCGCGAAACTTTTAAACTGCTCTTAAAAAAAGGCTTTGACGGAACATCCATAACCGACATTCAAAACGCAATAGGAATGTCCCGCACGCTGGTTTATCACTATTTTAAAAATAAGGACGAACTCCTTCTCGCAGCATGCAAGACATATTTTTTCCTTAGATACAGCGCCATGTCAAAAAATGCCGATTCAATGACATGCCTCCAGCATATAGAACATACAATATCGGCCGTAAGGAACATATCTCTGGAGCTTTCTGACGACGGCAAGTCCAGCGCGCCTTCAATGGAAAATTACAATATACTATTTTACCAAAGCATAAGGCGGTACCCTGAAATAAGAAAATACATGCAGGACTACTACCAAATTTTTATTGACGTCCTAAAAAATGCCATAAAACGCGGCGAAGTAAAATGCGACTTGCCTCCGGAAATAATTGGGAAATATTTTCTGTATATTTTTGACGGCGTAATTAACTATTCCGTTGAACCCCCAGACTGCGAACATATATTCGAAACACTTAGGCGCGAACTTATGGCGTTTTATAACATTATAAAAGCGCAATAGTTGCGAATGCAAAGCGCATTTGTTGCACAACCGCAAATTTTTATAAAAATAAGCTGGAAAACCAGAACAAATGTGTCTTATATAATGTCCGCTTATAACATCCGCAATAGCGGTATTAATAAAAAATAATAAGAGAGTGAGCGATGAAAAAGTTCAAGATAACTACTCTGTTATTTTTGGCGACACTGACGCCTACATCATATATGTTGCGCGAAAGTTCGTCGATAAAGATAACCGATTCCGACGCGCAAAAAAATGCGGACATTTTTACCGGAAGCTGCAATCCTAATAATTAGGTTGCCGCAAAAGTAGGAATGCAAGAAAAACGCCGCCCTTTTTAGGCGGCGTTTTTTTTGCTCATTAAATAAAAAACTGTCCTAAAAAATGAAAAATCCAGCCCCCCTAAGTGCTTTCCACCGACAAAATACTATGCGCAGTGGAATACCTTGCGCAAAAAATATCTAAAAATGCCTATTTTTTTATCCGTTTTTCCGCGTATATAGTCTATTCCACCGTATTTGAAGGAAGACTTCTCCAATAGCAAAATTTTTTGCCTCCAGCCGCAGCGCCTTCGATATTTTAAAGTATCTGGGCACAAATACTCCAGCCCCAAAAGCTTAGGATTTTTTTCCAAGATATACCGGTTTAAATGGGATTCATCATGCCAAACCGCGACTATCCCTTTGTCCAAGTCGTCGTCTATATTTTTCTTCAATTGCCTAGACATATCCAAAAACGCCTTTGAAGTCCCCCCGATTAGGGCGCCCTGCACGTAAACCTTTCCGCTTCCCATGGGTATATAGGCAAGGGAGCCAGAATCGCGCTCGTAAGGGTAGGATTTGTTGTCAGCCTTTGACATAAGCGGATGGAGAGCGCAAACAAGGCCCTCGCCGGCTGAAGGCAATATGTCGGCATTGACTTCGCGGACAAATTTCACATTTGCATTAAAGAAAAATATGTAGTCAAAGCCTTCAAGCTCCGATTCTGCCGTTAAAAATGTCCTAAACCGGTATAGCGTGTCCCGAGGATGCCCGTATTTGTCCAAATGAAAAACATTTACTTTGGATGAACAGCTATGCGCAACATCCGACGGCGAGGAATCGGTAAAAACGAAATAAGACTTATGAATTCCCCTCAAGAAATATCGTTCCGACGATTCGAAAAAATCCTTCCAAAAGGTTAAATACCTCCCCGTTGCTATGTACAATACGGCCGTTTTCATACAAAATTGAATTCCAATTTCTTAAATTAACCCCAAAAGACAATTCGAATAAACCTGCAAATAAAAGCATCCGGATATTTAGAGACTCTAAGAATGCCGCCAAAAGTCAAGCAGTTTCATTGCCTATTGACTGCAAAAATAAAGCGGCCTTAAAAAATTTCTGAGACAAAACTTGACTAACTTTTTTGCAAATATTTTATTTATGCCTTTTTCAATTGCACCATGATTACTTTAATGACCGTCGTATTCGTCATAGGCTATATACTTATAGCCATGGAACATAAAATCGGCATAAATAAAGCCGCCACAGCGCTCATCTTGGGCATGACCCTATGGGTGCTGTATATGTTCTCGGGCGATTCCATAATATCCGTGGTTAACGCCGAAAGCTTCCGGCACTTTCTCGCTGGGAATTCCGACGTAGCTAATATGCCATTGGCAAAGCAGTGCGCAAAATTTGTTTCCGACTTCCAGATAGTGGAATCATTGGGTGAGCATGCGCAAATAGTCCTGTATCTAATCGGGGCAATGGCAATCGTAGAGCTGATAGACGTGCACGGCGGATTTATGTGCGTCACGGAAAGGATATCGACGCGCTCAAAACGCAATCTTCTTTGGATTCTTTCTTTTATAACATTTTTTATGTCGTCGATTCTCGACAACTTGACTACCGCCATAGTCATGACAATGCTATTGCGCAAAATGGTTTCAGACCGCCATGAACGCTGGATATTTGCGGGTATGATAATTATAGCCGCAAATAGCGGAGGAGCTTGGACGCCGACTGGGGACGTCACGACAATAATGCTGTGGATAAATGAGAACGTCACAACGTCGGCATTGATAACAAAGCTGTTCTTGCCGTCTTTGCTGTCTATGTTGGTTCCGCTTGCAATAATATCGCTGATGCTTGGGAAAGGCGATGTCAACTACTCGACAGACAGGCAGGAAAGCGCAATATCCGCCTATGTATCAAACAAAGAGAGAGTGGCGATATTTTGCATAGGCGTCTCAGCCCTAATATCGATCCCGATTTTTAAAGCGATAACCCATTTGCCGCCTTTTATGGGTGTATTGCTGGTGCTGGGAATAATATGGGTATATATGGAAATTATGTACAACCGCAAACCCGACATTCCAATATCCAGGCAATACAGGTTAACCGCTATTTTTTCAAGAATAGACCTCGGAACTATTCTCTTCTTTATGGGCATCTTAATGGCGGTATCGGCTCTGCAAAGCGCTGGAATATTAAAAGAGGTATCCACATATTTGGACGAAGAAGTGCATAATGTCTATGTAATAAACACAATAGTGGGAATGCTTTCATCCATAATAGACAATGTCCCGCTGGTTGCCGGAGCGATGGGAATGTATCCGATGCCAACCCACGAAGCCGTTGCGCTGTCGGGCGAGGCCGCATACATGGCAAACTTTGTGCAAGATGGAATTTTCTGGCAACTATTGGCGTATTGCGCAGGAGTTGGCGGAAGCATATTGATTATCGGATCGGCAGCAGGAGTTGTCGTTATGGGGCTTGAAAAAATCACGTTTGCATGGTACTGCAAGCATATATCTCTGCTGGCGCTGCTTGGATATTTTTCCGGAATAATAACTTACGTTGTTCAAAACGCAATCCTCGGCTAAAGCATAAATTTAAAGATATCAGAATAATTACGATATTTTCCGAATGAAAAACCGCGGAAAAGGAAGGGAGCGCTGGCGTCCGAGCGGCGCATGGAATATCTTTATATTATTTCTTTCAGCGTATGTAATATTGGCGCTTATAATCGGGTACTCCCTTCCCCAAGACAGCCAAATAGCGCGTTTCCTGCGCTTCGGAGACGCTGTAGCCTGCGCGTTTTTCCTTGCAGACGTTTTTATGCGTTTTATGGCGGCAGAAGATAGAGTAGGATTTTGGAAATACGGATGGATAGACCTAGTTTCGTCAATACCTAATATCGCGCCGCTTCGCTGGGGAAGATTGTACAATTTTTTGAGGTTTATACGCGCCTTGAGGGCGATTAGAGCCACAATGAAAATTTCCGAATACTTTTTTGAAGACAAGCTAAAAAATACATTCGCTTTCATCGCAAGCCTAACATTTGCCTGCGTGGCAATATCCGGGGTTCTCGTATTGCACTTTGAGAAAAACGCCCCCGGAGCAACAATAGTCGACGCATCGGACGCCTTATGGTGGACTGTAAACACAATTACAACAGTAGGATCTGGAGGTGTTTATCCGGTGACGGAATATGGAAGAATCGTTGGAATCTGCCTAATGTTTATGGGCATAGGGCTGTTCACATCCACATCCGGAATTGTGGCGGCTTGGATGCTGGGGGACTCTTTTAAAACAGATGCCAAAAAAAATGGCAGAGCGCAAAAGTTAAGCCCGCAAACACGCTCCACCCGAAAAAAAACTCGACATTAAAAGCCAATTCGGCGATAAATTTGCGCGATGACACCAAGCAAACTAGACGCCGCATATTCAAAATGCTCTGACCTTGCCTACTCGCATTACGAAAATTTTCCCGTGGCAAAAATGGTCCCCCAAAAGCTGCGCAAACATGTAGCCGCAGTGTACGCTTTCGCCCGCACCGCCGACGACATAGCCGACGAACAGCACGAAACTTTGGCCGCCGACGATCCAATCCGAGTAGAGCGCCTTCGCGAGTTTGAATCCCAGTTGGACATTTCCGGCGAGTCCGGGCTGGACCCGCGCTGGGATTGGATATTTCTAGCCCTCTCGAACACAATAAAGGAATTTGGCATTCCCAAACAATTGTTTAGAGACTTAATAAGCGCGTTCGCCCAAGACGTAGTAAAAAAGCGCTACGCGACTTTCGAAGAAGTATTGGATTATTGCAGGCGTTCGGCAAACCCGGTTGGCAGGCTTGTGTTGATTCTGCACAACATAAAAGACCAAAAGCTTTTCGGGTACTCCGACGACATTTGCACAGCCCTGCAACTGGCAAATTTTTGGCAGGATATGAGCGTTGACCGCCTGAAGAACCGCATATACATCCCCAAAGAAGACTGGGGAAATATAGGCGAAACGGAAATATTTGCCGAAAGCGCCTCAGATGCTGTAAAAGAACTCGTGAAAATGCAGGTCGACAGGACGGACAAGCTTTTCGATTCAGGCGAAAGGCTCGTTAAACACCTGCCCTTCCCGCTGAGCCTTGAAATAAAAATTACCATTTCCGGCGGCAGGTCGATATTGCGAAAAATCCGCAAACTGGATTACGATACCCTTTCCGAACGCCCCTCCCTGAACTCGTTCGATAAAATTAAACTTTTAATAAGCGCACTTTTGTTCTAATGGACGTCGACAATACGGAAAGTTCAACAAGCGCCTACCACACAAGCGAGCGCAAAAAATCTAATTTGGCATTCGCGTTTTTTTGCATGGATAAAGAACGCGCAAGAGACATGGAAATTTTCTATGCCTTTTGCAGGCTGATGGACGATATCGCCGACGAGGAAAACAACCCCAAGCAGGCGCGCAGAGACAGCTTAACCCGTTGGAAGGACGACATATCGTCGATTTACGCCGGAAAGACTGGATTATCGGCGCTGGCGGAAGAAATGCGCGGCGTTATAAACCGCCGAAAAGTTCCTCAAGAATACGTGCAGGCTATTATAGACGGGGTAATGCGCGATACATTTGAAGAGCCTTTTGAAGCGTTTGAAGACATACGCAAATACTGCTATGGAGTGGCAAGCGCGGTGGGACTTGTTTCAATACACATCTTCGGGTGTAAAAACCCGCGCACCATCCAGTTTGCGGAGTCGTTGGGATATGCGCTCCAATTTACAAACATTCTCCGGGACGTTGTCGACGACTACCGCAACCACAAGCGCGTGTATATTCCCCGCGAGGAACTGGACGCCTTTGGAGTGTCGGAGGAGGATCTCGCCGACCCATCAAAGAACCCAAACTGCAAAGAACTCTTCAGATTCATGCACTTTAGGGCAAAACACTTCTTCAATAAATCCCGCCGCCTTATTGCCAACGAAGACAAACGGGCCCTTGCCCCGGCGCTTATAATGTGGGCCATATACGAAAAAATTTTGGATAATATAGCCGAGTCCGATTTTTCTATAAATGAAATCCCCGTAAAAATATCCAAGGCAAAAAAAATCGCACTTGCGCTTGGAGCCATAAGAGAATCAAAAAGACCGGAACGCCAAGACAAGATGTCGGGAAAAGCCGCAGTTCTAGGCGGAGGAGTCGCCGGATGCGCAATGGCATTGAGGCTTGCCTACGAAGGATTCGACGTTTCGCTTTTCGAAGCCAGGCCGCAGCTTGGAGGAAGGGCGTCGCAAATAAACTGGGAAGCTGCGGCGTTGGATAACGGCACCCACGCTTTGATGGGGTGCTACGACAATTTTTTTGCAGTGCTTAGAACATTGGGTACGGCAGGCAGGGAATATTTCAAACCCGTAGAAGGAATGGACTTCATATTTCCGACCGGGAAAAAATATTCAGTAAAATATCCTTCCGAAGACTCGGGAATTTTAAAAAAATTATTTTCGTTTTTAAGCTATACAAAGGTAAAAGGATTTGCATCTCTCGACAATATACGCCTTTTGACTGAGTTAAAATTCGGGCTTGTGTTTCCTCGCCCCAAAGAAAGCGCACTGGACTTTTTAAAGTCTATGAAAGTCCCCCACGGAGCAATTAAAGCCTTTTGGGAACCGTTTTGCGTGTCCGCGCTAAATACGCCGCTTAAAGACGCAGACGCGCAATTGATGGCCAATACAATAAAGAAATGCATATTAAAAGGCGACGACGCCGCAATTCTATATCTACCCCAAAGACCCATCTTATCCGCCCTTTCGCCGCGCACGGAAATCTATATAAAAGGATGCGGAGCAAACGTGTACCTTTCAGAATCCGTAAACTCCTTAAAATTCCGCGACGGCAGAATAATAGCTGTATCCACCTCGAAATGCGACGCTTGCGGCTGCGACCACGTTTTCAGCGCGCTTCCTGTCCACGCCTTAAAATCAATACTCCACCCATATTCAAAGCTTCGCGCGCGGCTTGAAAAAATAAAATTTACTGACATACTTAACATATATTTTACCAGTTCTGAAAAAATATTAGACTCCGAATATGCATGCATAATAGATTCGCCCATCCATTGGATTTTTGACCATTCCGAAAAGCTACCGGACAAAGAAACAGGTAAAGCCTTTCTTTACGGGGCAACCGTGAGTGCAAGCACGCTAAAGGCAAGCAACGCGCAAATAGAAACAATGCTAAAAGAAGAAATAAAGAAATTCTTCGGGAAAAACTCTGTTTTAAAAGTTTTGCCGCTCAGATTTGCAGCCGCCACAATATCCGCTGACGCCGATACCGAGCAAGCCCGCCCCAAGGACGAAGATATCCGCTCCGAATTTGAAAATCTGCATATATGCGGAGACTGGGTTCAGACCGATCTTCCATGCACAATTGAAAGCGCGGCAAAAAGCGCAAATGATGTGAATTTATAATCTTATGAAAAAAACCCTAATGATATTTCCGACCACATTTGAGGGAGCGGCTCCATTTAGACATTTCGGCTTTAAAAGGACAAAAACAGGAATGTGCAAAAAAATCTCCGCAAACGGCTGCAAATATCACAACCTATGCCTGCTAGTATCCGGCATGAGATGTAAAAGCACAGAGGAACTCGTAAAGAAAACGGCTGATGAGTTCAAACCGGAACGCGTTATAATTTGCGGTTTCGCCGGAGCATGCGACCCCAAACTTGAGAATGGGGATTTTATATACGATACAAACGATGCCGATATGAACAAGATTCTATCGCCAATATGCCGCCGCGGGGTAATAAAATGTTCGGACCATATTGTCGAGCGGTCCGAAAAGCTTGAACTATTTAAAAGGGGAATATTGGCGGTAGAAACTGAGAGCGAAGTGTTTATGGGGGCAATTAAAGAATTGTCTCCGAATGCTACGTTCACCCACATACGTTGCATAAGCGATTCAGTCGACAGCAAAATCCCCGCATCTTTTTTCTCAGAGGTATTGGACCACCGCGACGGCACACTGTCCTTAAGAAAAATATCCTTGCAGCTGTTAAAGCGCCCTAGCCTGCTTATAGCGCTGCGCAAGTTTGCTGAAGAAGTAAAACCAGCGCATAAAAAATACGAAGAAACCATCGTAAAAATACTGTCAGAAATGAGGTAAAAAAAATAAATTATTACGAATATTACAGCGCGCCGCTTCATTGCATGTTTTTATTGTCTGCACAAAAGGCATGCTTTTATTTAGAAAATTTTAGCTAATGAAAAGTCTCGGACAAGTGCAGATTTTAGTTTCATCGCAGCCTTTTATACTGCCTCCCAAAATTCCTGTTCGCAGCTTTTGATTGCCCAGAAAAAATTCGCACTACGTCAAAGATTGTGGAATGGGAGAAAAAAAAGAGGGCAAAGAGAATAAAAAATGTTCTACAATGCCCAATGTGTTAA